>ERZ1684502.17-NODE-17-length-59516-cov-1574.554447_pt1 | contig 59516 bp, 63 predicted proteins | sample MGYA00580192_ERZ1684502 | MGnify/ENA primary metagenome ERZ1684502 (study PRJEB41476, sample SAMN13258264) | hydrothermal vent metagenome | biome: caldera [ENVO_00000096]; feature: acid hot spring [ENVO_00002120]; material: acidic water [ENVO_01000358] | place...
CTCCTCCAGACAAAAACGCTAGAAAAGACATTTTAAGAGTCCATACAAGGAATGTGTCGTTAGCTGAGGACGTATCATTGGACGAATTAGCAGAGAAAACAGAAGGCTATACTGGAGCAGATATAGCTGCATTAGTCAGAGAAGCTACCTTAAGAGCAATAAGAGAAGAAATGACAGAATGTATGAAAAAAGCTGAGCAAACTATAACTAAGGATAGTGAAGAGAAGATGGCAAAGATTAAAGAGTGCATGAAAGAGAATGTACCACTTGTTGAGAGAAGGCATTTCGATATAGCACTAAAGAAAGTTAAGCCCTCAGTTACCGCAGATATGGTACAATTCTATCAGAACTGGATAGATAAAGCAAGGCAACAACTACCTAGAACTTATGTCAAACCAAGTACGTTTACGTGAACTTAATGTGGAGAGAAGTACCGTTACACTATGTTATTTTAGAGGTTTTGAAGAAGCGTAACGCGCCTATTACTGACGAAGATTTATACAGTGAGGTTAAAAAAAGCGTAAATTATGAAATATCTTATTCTGATTTTTTAAAAGCATTAATGAAACTTGAAATTAGAGGCTTGATTACAGTAACGTTAATAAGAGAGAATGTTAGAATGATTAATTATATAGGTGAAAAGGAATAGGAGTTGACCTTGCAGATCTTGTTGAAGATATAAAGAGGGATATTAGTCTTAATGAGCTTAAAGGTAAGAAGGTTAGTATAGATGCTTATAACGCTATCTATCAGTTTTTAGCTGCTATTAGACAACCTGACGGAACACCGCTAATGGACAGCCAAGGCAGAATTACAAGTCATTTAAATGGATTGTTTTATAGAACTATAAGCATCTTAGAAGAGGGCATAACACCTATTTATGTTTTTGATGGAAAACCCCCAGAACAAAAGACCCAAGAACTTGAAAGAAGGAGGAAAATAAAAGAGGAAGCAGAAAAGAAACTAGAGCAAGTGAAAGCAGAGGGTGGTGCAGAGAAGGGAGAGTTAAAAAAATATGCTCAGATGGCAATAAGACTTACTAACGAGATGGCAGAAGAAAGTAAAGAGTTATTGAAAGCAATGGGAATACCTATTGTGCAAGCTCCATCAGAAGGAGAAGCTGAAGCGGCTTATATAAACAGTCTTGGTTTAAGTTGGGCTGCAGCAAGTCAAGATTATGATTCTTTACTTTTTGGAGCTAAAAGACTTGTAAGAAACTTAACCCTTACAGGGAAAAGGAAGTTACCCGGAAAAGATGTTTACGTTGAAATAAAACCTGAGTTAATAGAACTTGATACATTGCTCAAGAAATTAGGCATAACAAGAGAGCAATTAGTTGATATAGGAATAATAATAGGTACTGATTATAATCCGGATGGTATAAAAGGATATGGAGCAAAAACAGCATATAGAATCATAAAGAAATATGGAAGCTTAGAAAAAGCTGTGGAAAAAGGGGAAATACCTAAAAACAAAATAACGTTTAACGTTGAGGAAATTAGAAATCTTTTCCTTAAACCAAACGTTCAAGAACCTAAAGAAAATCTTGAATTAGAAAATTGTGATAGTGAAAAAATTATTGAGATTCTGGTTAAAAATCATGATTTTAATGAAGAGAGAGTTAAAAACGGAATAGAAAGGTTATCAAAAGCCAAAAGGGAAGCTAAAGGAGCTTCCCGTCAGACTGGCTTAGACCAATGGTTCTAAAGTAGTTTAAACTTCCCATACATAGCTTTTAAATTTGATATTTTTATAATGATATTTGTGGACACTCACAACTTTATACCACTATTTATTAATGTCAAAGATCTTAAGGTTCTTGTCATAGGAGGAGGTAAAGTAGGAACAAAAAGAGCACTGAACTTTGCTGATCACGGATCTAATGTAACAGTTGTTAGTCTTTCATTTTCTGAAGATTTAATTAAAAATAAAGATAAAATTACACTAATAAGAGAAGATGCAAAAAATCTTACTGTTGATTTTTTATCAAAGTTCGACATAATAATAACTGCCACAAATGATAAGGAACTAAATATCAAGCTTTGTGAACTAGCTAAAAATGAAAGAAAGCTTTGTAATAATCCAACGAATCCAGAAGACTCTAATTTTATAGTCCCTATCTACTACTCTGATGATAAACTGTCGATAGCAATATCTACTTTTGGAAAATCCAGCTTAGCGTCAAAATATATACTGGAACTTATCCAAGAAGAAATACTTACCGAAGATATCTATGAGCTAGTTATGGCTATGGGACGTGTAAAAGACTTATTAAAGGAGAACATTGAGGATCCCTCTCAGAGATTTTTATACTATAGCAAAATATTTAATGATGATAAATTTAGAAATTATGTAAAGGAAGGAAAATTAGAATTAGCGTTAGATAGAGCAAGGGTGATAATCAGTGAATAGAGAGTTTATAGACATAAACAATTACGCCTCTATAGTTTATACATATAAGACTGTAGGAATTAGTAAATTGTATGAGCATTATGTAAAAGACCAGGAGTTAGAGACCCTTAAAGGGCTTATAGACGGCGAAATAGCCGTTGTTCAGACATGTAATAGAGTAGAGACTTACCTATACCTTTATAATACGGAAGAATTTTCCAAATTCCTTGAAAAACTTAATGAGATACATAATAAGTCTATTTCAAATGATGCAGTTATACTAAAAGGAGAAAGTGCAGTGAAGCATTTGTTTGAAGTAGCATCTGGTTTAGATTCTCTAGCAATAGGAGAATATGAAATACTTAGACAACTTAAAGAAAGCATTGAAAAAAGCAAAAAACTAGGATTAAGTAATGAAAAACTTGATTTCTTATTTGAGAACGCAATTAAAGTTGGGAGAAAAATAAGGAAAGAAACTGAGATCTCTAAGGGAAAAACTGGTGTTTATGCCTTAGCTATAGATTATGTAAAGCATAAAATAGGTAGTCTCTCTACTCCTCAAATAGCAATCGTAGGGGCTGGAGAGATAGGAAGTAAGTTAGCATTAATGTTACATAATGAAGGGGCAAAAAATGTTACTATATTTAATAGAACCTATGAAAGGGCTGAAGAAATAGCGAGAAAATACGGTTATAAAGCTGAAAATCTTGATTTTAACAAAATTAATTTAAAAGATGTTGTTTTTGTTGCTATTTATTATGACAAAAAGATAAAACTACCTAACCCCAAGCTAGTTATTGATTTATCCATTCCTAGAATTATCGAAGGAGATAATGTAATAACATTAGACGATTTGAAGGCGCTCTCAGAAAAAGTTTTAGAGACTAAGAAAATTAGTTTAAAAAGAGCAGAGGAAATAATAACTATAGAGATAGAGAATTTCAAAAATGAGATAATTAAATATAATCAAAATAGACTAATTTCTAGTTTTATGAAGAAAATTGAATATATTAGAGAACAAGAGATAGAGAGAGCTTATGAGGAAATACTAAAGCATATTGATGATAAAGAGGAAATAAAAATTATTCTTAACAAAATGTCCAATTCAATGCTCAAAAAAATCTTTTCTCCAGTTTTTGAAAATATTAGAAAAAATGAAGAGATGGCAAATTACATTAACCAGGCTTTCGAAATATTAGATAATGGTAACATTCCCAACACTAAGACCAAGGAGAATGAGAAGAAATAAGCTCATAAGAGATCTTGTTTCTGAGACTCAACTTACTCCTTCAAATCTTATACAACCAATATTTGTTAAGGAAACCATAAATGAACCAGAGAAAATAGATAGTATGCCTGGCGTGAATAGATACCCAGTTAATGGCCATCTTATTAAATTTGTAGAAGAAGTTTATGATACTGGAGTTAAAAACTTCATACTTTTTGGTATACCCTCGTACAAAGATGATTTTGCCTCTTCAGCGTATGCAAAAAATGGTGTTATACAAAAATCGTTAAGGTTACTGAGGCAGACTTTTGGAGATAAAGTATTACTTATCACCGATGAATGTACAGATGAATATACTTCTCATGGACATTGTGGAATTATAACACAAAAAGACGGTAAACTTTGTATTGATAATGATGAAAGTCTTAAAGTACATGCAATGATAGCAGTAAGTCAGGCTGAAGCTGGTGCTGACATAATTGCACCATCATCTATGATGGATGGTGTTGTTGGGGCAATAAGGAAAGCCTTAGATGAAGCTGGATTTACAGAAATAGGAATTATGTCTTATAGCGTTAAATACGCTTCGACATTCTATTCACCTTTTAGAGATGCAGCTTACTCAAAGCCTGCGTTCGGTGATAGGAGAGGGTACCAGATGGATCCTAGAAATGCATATGAAGCAATAAAAGAAGCTGCACTAGATATAGAAGAAGGAGCTGATATACTAATGGTAAAACCTGCACACACATATCTTGATATAATAAGATTAGTAAAGACCACTTTTCCGCAATACCCATTAGCAGCTTACCATGTTAGTGGAGAGTATAGTATGATAAAAGCTGCTGCACTAAATGGATGGATAGACGAAAAGACCGCAGTGCTAGAAATAACTAATGCAATAAAGAGAGCCGGAGCAGATATAATAATTACATATTATGCAAAACAGATAGCCGATTGGTTGAAAGAAGGTGTTCCATTTTGAGCGAAAAGCTTTGGAAAGAGGCTTTAAACCTATTTGCAGGAGGGGTAAATAGCCCCGTAAGAGCTGCTGTAAAACCCTTTCCGTTTTATGTTGAAAAAGGAGAAGGGGCATTTCTCTATACAATAGACGGTCAAAGACTGGTAGATTATGTTTTAGGTTATGGACCACTAATTTTAGGCCATTCAAATGAGTATGTTAAAAAGAAAATAATCGAGCAGATAGAGAAAGGTTGGCTCTATGGCACACCTAGTAAAAGTGAAATAGAGCTAGCTAAAAAAATAAGAACACATGTGCCTTCAGCTGAAAAAGTAAGATTTGTAAACAGCGGAACAGAAGCTACAATGTTAGCTATTCGTTTAGCTAGAGGTTATACAAAAAGGGAGAAAATACTTAAATTCGATGGGAATTACCACGGAGCTCATGATTATGCACTAGTTAATGCAGGAAGTGCAGCATCAGAATATAATGTCTTAATTTCCATGGGAATACCAAATAGTATCCTTGATACCGTTGTTATATGCAAATATAATGACTTGGACTGCGTTGAAAAGAAACTGAAGAATGAAGACATAGCCGGGGTTATAGTTGAGCCAGTAATGGGAAATATGGGAGTTATCTTACCAGACAAGGATTTTCTTAAAGGGTTAAGAGAGCTTACAAAAACCTTTAACACACTTCTGATATTTGATGAAGTAATAACTGGATTTAGATTAGGTTTGAGTGGAGCACAGGGTTATTTTGGTGTAATTCCAGATCTTACTACTATGGGGAAAATAATTGGTGGTGGTTTGCCAATAGGTGCAGTAGTTGGAAAGAAAGATATAATGGATAATCTTACACCGGCAGGGAAAGTATTTAATGCAGGGACATTTAACGCTAACCCACTTAGCATGACAGCTGGACTTGCAACAATTGAAATCCTTGAGACTACAAATGCATATGACATAGCTAATAAAGCCATGAAAGAATTGGTAGATGGAATAAATGAGATTTTAACCTCCAAAGGTTATAAATTTACCATAAATCGTATACAGAGCATGTCTCAATTCTTTTTAGGTGTGGATAGAGTAGATAACGCTGATGACGCTAGGTTAGCAAACAAAGATTTATACGTAAAAATACATGAGAGATTATTGAAACAAGGCGTCTTTATCCCACCGAGTCAATTTGAGACCATATTTACATCTGCTTCTCACACAACAGAAATTGTCAACTTGACTATTGAAGCTTTTAGAAAAGTGGTGTCTGAACTTTGAAGATAAGAATAGCTGCTAGAGGTAGTAAACTTAGTAGAATCCAGGTAATGAAAGTGGAAGAAGCTCTCAAAAAAATTGGAGTTGAAACAGAATTTATTGAAGTTAAAACAAAAGCGGATCTTTTTCAAAATGTACCTTTAGATAAACTTGGCAAAGGCGTTTTTGAAAAAGAGGTTAACCAAGCAGTTTTAGAAAATAAAGCTGATGTGGCTGTGCATAGCATGAAAGATATACTTACTGAAATGTCTGAAGATCTAGATATCTTTGCGGTATTACCTAGAGATTCTCCTTATGACGCACTAATTGCAGATACAGATCTTTTTAACTTAGAAAAAGGAAGTGTAATAGGAACAAGTAGCATTAGAAGAAAGAACTTCCTTAAATTTTACAGACCAGATTTAGAAATTAAAGATTTAAGAGGTAATGTAGATACTAGAATCAGAAAATATCTAGACAAACAATATAATGGGATAGTTCTTGGAGAAGCATCTATAATAAGACTAGGGATAAAGATAAATTATAGTAGACTTGACCCATATTCTTTTACGCCAGAAGCAAATCAAGGAATAATTGTAGTAATAGGAAAGAAAAAAGATGATAAAATAAAACAATTATTCAAGGAAATTAACGATGAGGACACACTAGAAGTTGCTCTTGCAGAAAGAAGAGCTATAAGTGTAGTTGGAGGAGGATGTCATTCACCAATTGGAGCATACTTTGAGAAAATAAATGGCGAACTACATGGAATTATGAGTACGTCTACTGGAAATAAAAAAATCACAGTAGAAGAGTACTTTGACGAGGAAGATTATCAGGCAGGTGAAAAATTGGGAAAAAGATTTTTGGAGGAGCTTAAAAATGAAGGTATTATTCCTTAGGCCAGAAGGTTCATTTGTTCCCAATAATCCGGATTTTATTCACATCGAAATAGTAAAACCGGTTTGCATACCATATAATGTGGATTTTAGTAATATAGATGCAATAGGATTCACTAGCGTTAATGCTGTTAAATGCTTTAAGGATTTTGATAAGGTTCTAGGAAAGAAAATATTCTCTGTTGGAATCGCTACTGGTGAAGAATTAAAGAAAAGAGGTTTTGATACGATAAACGTACCAGAAGAATACACGGTTAGTAACCTAGTAAAAATAATCAAGGAAAGAGCTAAAAGCCCTCTTCTAGTTAGAAGTTTAATAGCAATAGACAATACTTTGGGCATTGCACAAGTTGCAGACTATAAGTTAGAAGTAAACCAAGATAGGTTAAATGAAGCTAAAAGGGTTATTGAAAACTGTGAAACGGATTTCATTGTGCTAACTAGCCCTTTTATAGCAAGCTTAGTAAAAGATTTTATAAGAGATTGCGAGAAAATTATTAGCATAGGGCCCTCTACTACAAAAGCGCTCAAAGGTAAGAAAATTATATATGAAGCAAAAGAACATGATATGAAAGGGATTTTAAATTTATTAAAGGAGCTAGGTGTTTATAATGAGCGATGAAATAAAATCCTTAACAATTTCCACTCTGAGAAAAATAATTGGGGATTTTGATGTTAACTCCCTGGAAATAAAATTTTATCAATCATTTAAAGATAGATACGATATTTATGGCAAATTTAAGAACATAAATGGTCTTTATGAATTTGCTATAAGTGTAGATAAAAAAGGAAATATCAAGAGGGATCACATAAATTTAATCATGCCGACTAAAGTTAACGACGAGATGAATAAAAAAACGCACAGTGAGTAACTTTGAAGATTTTGCTAATAGTAATAGATGGTGCCTCATATAGAATTATGGAACAAATAAAACAAAGGTTACCTACATTAAATAAACTTATAGAATCAGGTTTCTACGGGAAATTAGAATCAGTTTTACCTTCCCTTACTCCTATTGCATTAGCTTCATTAGTCTCTGGAAATCTGCCAGAACACAACGGGATCACCGCACCAAAGATTTTTTTAAAAGGGCATCCGCTATCTTCTCCGTTAACAGCTTTCAGTAGTATTGGATTAAAAACCGACCCTATATGGGTATATTTAGCTAAAGCCGGTTACAAAGTAACTGTAACATCAAATCCACAAGCCTTACCAGACAAGTGGGGACTAAAGGATGTAACATTATTTGATCCATATAAAAGTAAAATGAAAAAGTGTAGTGATGCTAGGCTCTTAATAGAAGGTGAAAATAAAATACTCAATAAAGTATGGCTTGCGGAAAAGAGAAACTCTAAGTATCTAGTAGTATATCCAAGCGATGGCGGGGAAAAAGAAGTTGAATTAGAAGAAGGGGAATGGAGCGAACCACTGGAAATCTATGGGAAATGCGGAAAAGAGGAGTTAAAAGGGATAACCTTTCTCCATGCACGAGAAAACGATATTTATATGACTCCTGTAAGCTTTTTAAATTATAGATGGGGCAACAATACCGAGTTACAAGATAGAGTTTGGAAAGAAGTAGTTTATAAGCATGGGATGATATTAGATGGAGATTATCATTCTCTAAATAAGGAACTGATTGATTTTAATGAATATATAAAAACAGTAGAACTTGCTTACTCATTCTTTTTAAATTATACTCTATTCATGCTAGAAAATACTAATTGGGATTTTGCTATAACTTACTTACCAATCGTAGATAACCTACAGCATTTATTATATGGAATAGATGACGAAAAAGCGTTTAGTTATATTGTAAAAGGTTATGAATTGGCAGACGAATTTGTTAAATCACAACTAAATTACGCCGATATAGTTCTAGTATGTTCAGATCATGGGATAGCTAAAATAAAGAAAAAAGTATTTGTAAACAAATTCCTTGAGAAAATTAATGTTCTAAAACTAAAAGACAATGACGAGATTGATTGGAGTAAAACTAAAGCATATTACGGTGGAGGAGGACAAATAAGAGTAAACTTAAAAAATAGAGAAAAGTATGGTATTGTTAGCTCTAAAGAATTTCCTAAACTTGTAAGATATATAGTAAGAAATTTAGAAAATCTAATTGATGAAGAAAATAATGAAAGGATATTTACTTCTATTATTGAAAAAGAGACACCAGCTAGTGATGGAGAAGGAGATATTTATATAACTGGAATAACAGAAAATTACGGCATAAGTAGTTTAGCTAAAAAAGATTTAAACGTAATAGAAAAAGTAAAAGAATACCGAATGACATCTGGAGAGCATGGATACTTTAGAAAAGATGATCTATATGGAATACTTATAGCATATAATAAAAATCTCAAAATTAGAAAAAGCTATATAAATGCTAAGATTATTGATATAGCACCGACCATTCTTAAATTATTCAACATAACAAATGTTAAAATGGACGGGAAGCCTATTATTACATTAGTAGAAAAATATGGAAATTTCAACAATTATCAGCAAAAGACGTAGAAGAATTATAGGAGTAAGCTATATTGAGCATGGCCTACCTAACGTTGAAATTATATTAAATGGCAAAAGGAGTAACGTGGTAGAGGAAGTGCATAATGAGTCATCACTACTTAAGATACCATTTAATGTTAAGCAGTTCCATAGAAATCCGTTGGTTAGAAAGTTTACTACTTTACTACCAAATTTGCAGAACTTACCTAATAGATATGATAAAGTTCAAAATGCAAATAAAGCTATCGAAAACATAAATGTAAAAAAACTTATAATAGGTGGAGGAACATCTGGTATTTCATCATTAGATAGAGAAACGTTACTAGTAAGTGAAGATATTATCGGGGACATAGAATATGATGAGAGCCCCTTACCACAAATTGAGAGAAACGAGATAATCAAAAGACTCAAGGAAAAAATTATCGAATTTGAAAGCAAAATAATAAAGGGAAGATATATAGGGAAATTTGACGAAGGACTACTTTTCGAGACTGATAGTAAATTCTTACTAGTAAATGCTGAAAATGTTATAGTAGCGTCTGGAGGGAGAACATTAAGACCAATATTTAAAAATAATTATTTACCCGGAATTATATCTAGAGAACTTTATCTAAGAAAACTGAAAAAGAAGTACAGTAAAATTATAGTCCTAGGATTTACTGACATTTCTATTAGAACTGCTTTAAACGCTGAAAAGGCAACATTAATTTTCCCTAAAGGGATAAAACCTGTCTTTTCGAAGTTTTATTTAGAGAAGGCTAATGAGAAAGGCCTCCAAATGATAGAGGGAAATATTGAAGACGTAAAAAAGGAGAAAGATAAAATAAAGATAATCACTGATAAGGGAGAATTTAACGGAGATCTTATTGTTTTTTCAACTGTAAAGCAACCCAGAGTAGAGATCACATATAACATAGGCTTGAACTACAGATTTAATAAGACGTTACATATTTATCAACCTCAAGAAAATGAAAAGATAAGGGTAATAGGAGGAAGCATGGGACTTAGTAATGATTATACAAGTATTCTAAGTAGTAATAATGCTCTTGACTTAAATACTTGCAGAGAATTTGACCCTGGAATCTGTGAAGAAACTATCGAGCAATCAAAATCCCCTTATCTATATAGTGAAGATGGAATGGTATGCGAGTGTGAAGACTTAGATATGAAGGACATATCATTTGCTTTGAATTTAGGATTTAGTGACGTAGAAGGTATAAAAAGAGTTACGGGGCTAGGAACTGGGCATTGCCAAGGAAAAGTTTGCAGTTATCTTGTTGGCAGTATAACTAAGAATAATACTTTAATTTCTTTTAGATCCCCGCTTTATCCGGTGATTATATGATATTAATAATTGGGGCAGGGGCGCACGGATTAAGTATTGCCTATCACCTAAAGAAAAAGGGGATAAACGACGTTATATTAATAGAAATGAAAAGAATTGGCTATGGCTCAAGTAGTAGAAATGCAGCTAGATATAGATATCATTTTTACAGTAAAGAAAATGTCGAGTATGCGAAAAAGGCCATACCGTATCTCATATCCCAGGCTAAAGAACTGTTTTTAAACTCTACAATAAACACTACAGGTTATTTATGGATACTAAGAGATGAAAGGCAAATCGAGAGTTTTAAAAAACTAGATAGTTTTTGGAAAGGATTAGGCGTTGGAGGAAAATTCGTAAAATGTAAAGATTTTGATTACCTCACTTATGACGGGGAATGTTATTTTGCGCCTCAAGATGGATCATTTCATCATGATTACATATTGTATAGCTATTATATAGAAATAATGAATAAATATAGAATCATTTACGATGAGGTGACTGAGATAGTTTTAGGAAGTGGAAGAGTAAAAGGAGTAAAAACTTCCTCTGGTAAAATAATTCAAGGAGAAAAAATCGTCATAACAGCCGGGGCTTGGAGCGGAAAGCTTTTACAAAAAGAAAAGCTTCCTAATTACATCGAACCCGAGAGAAAGGAAATATTCATAACTGAACCAATTAAATATTATATTAAACCATTAATAATAGATAATGAAGTCTATTTCTCTCAGACTTTAAAAGGTGAAATTATAGGAGGAACAGAAACCGAAACTGAAAGAGGATTTTTGCCATTCACTAACTCCTTTTCAGAGATGATTAAATTTGCCACTAGGTTGAAGAGTCTAGTAAAAAGAATTGAAGGTATTGGAATCTTGAGAGGATGGAGCGGTTACTATGAAATGACTCCAGATCATTCACATATCATAGGATATGGGGAAGATTGGCCAGAAGGTCTTTATATAGATGCTGGTTATAGCGGACATGGAATGATGTTTGCACCTTACTCTGGTAAACTAATGGCAGATCTTATTGCAGATGATAGAAAGGATGCAGCTATAACGACTTTCTCTCCAGATAGATTTTCAAAGAATAAGTTAATTGCTGAAAAGTTAGTAATATAAATATCTTTTACTACGGTAGTAAAATGAATGATTTTTTAGGAATATACTTTTTTGCGTATTCAACTAAATCTCTTGCATATTTACTTCTGCTTCCATCAACAACAATAATATCAGCAGTAGTATTATCAATGTAATATATTGTGTCTTCAAAATCAGCATGACTACTAAACCCTAAAACATATGATTTCTGATCAATTTTTCTTATAAACTCTGAGATTTGCCACCCATCTAACAGGAAATTTGTTGCATTCTTATCCCTTTTCTTAAATTCAGTAGCGTGATGAAAAGAAATGTATATCCCATCTCTGATTATCTCTCTTCCTTCTTGACTTTTCTCATCAAATACGTCCTCAATCTTTATGCCATGTTTTATAGCTACCTTAGTTAGATCGCTAACTTTTCCAGAAACAATGAATGGAACCTTAACGCTATATTGTCGTAATATTCTCATTACTTCTTGGAGCTTGCCATAATATGCATATATTCTTACAGGGCCTTGAAGTAGCGCATCTTTTACATAATCTGAAAGAAGCATCTCAGACTCTTCCTTAAATTGTCTCTTATAGGATGGATTTCCGTATGTTGCATCGATTATCAGCACATCCGGATTTAATATCGGTGTCCCTTTTCCAGGATTTCTGAAATCTCCGGTATATGCAACTTCTTCTCCCTCACTATTAACAATTACCTGAGAAGCACCCATTATATGTTCTGCTCGCTCTAATCTTATTTTCTCTCCATCTATATTTAATGTAATACCATAATCTAGGTCTATTCTCTTATGTTTTGGAACAGAATAGCCTAAAACATTGGCAGCATCTAAAGTTATTGGAGTTGCTATAATGCTACTACATTCTTTTACGCTTTTATCTAAATCAATTAAATGATCTGAATGAAAATGAGTTATCACCCTGAATAATCTCCTAAAATGACCGTCTACTGTAAAATTCTTGCCTAATAAAATTGCACCATTATCTAAAACGTTGAACACTATTTTATTGTAGCAAAAAGAGTATATGAAATTTAATCTAATAATTCACGTTTCGTCAGTCGATTTATCTTCTTTCTTTGTTAGTTTCATCTTATACATTTCATAGATCTCTTTAGGAGTAGTTGCGTCTTCTATGCTTTTATCATCTCTCCATCTAATAAACCTAGGAAATCTAACTGACAGACCAGCATCTTTAGTTACCATCCCTTTGCAACAAGTATGCTCTGGAGACAGAGTAATTTCAGCTCCAATAATTTCTGCCACATATTTAGGTTCGACCCAGATGTCTGGTTCTAATTCAGATTCGACCCTAGGATCTTTACTATCTAACTTAATTTCCATTAATTTCTTTTGCAACTCGTCCAATTCAGCATCACTAAATCCACTTGCGACTTTACATACCGTTTTAAACGTATCAGTTTCTGGATCATAAGCTGCCATTAAGAGGGAGCTCAACTTTCCACCTCTTTTTCCTCTTCCGTAAAAAGCTCCTACCACAACTAAATCTACACTATCTGCCATCTGGCTTTGATAGTCCCTCTTTAGCTTTATCCATAAGAAACCTCTAGAACCTGCTTGATAAATAGAATCTTTAGATATTGATTTAACCATAACACCTTCTCCACCATTACTTATAGCCTCATAAAAGAACTCGGTCAGCTTCTCTACATCGTTAGTATAAATATGATGAGCTATGTGGAGTTTATCATTGGATTTTAGTACTTCTTCTAATTTCTTTCTCCTTTCTGGTAAAGGCTTTATAGTATAATCTTCACCTTCATAAAACATTAAGTCAAAAAGATATACATTTACAGGGTATTCCTTCATTGCTTCATTTATATCGTTCTTTCTTCTTCTATGCATAAGTTCTTGAAAGGGCCTAATTTCGTTACTTTCCGGATCTACTGCAACAATTTCGCCTTCAATTATAACTTCGTTAGCATTTACATATTCCTTTACATATTCCACTACATCAGGATACATATTAGTTATATTCTCTAACCTCCTAGAAAAAATACGAATTTCGTTACCTTTCTTGTGTATTTGGGCTCTCTCACCATCATACTTATAGTCAACAAGCGCCTCTCCTCCAACTTTAGCAAGTATCTCTGCAGGGTCGTTAAGCCTTTCAGCTAGCATTGGTCTTATAGGAATTCCTACTTCAGGCTTAATGCCTTTTAACGATTCTATGCCTTGCTCTGCTATCACTTTAGCAATATTGCCTAAATCCGCCCTTAAATTATATGCCCTTTCTATAAGCGGTCTATATGATGTGTTTCCAGTAAATGCAGTAGATAAGGCATCCATTATAGTTGCATCTCCTATTCCAACTCTCAATCTTCCATCTACAAATCTTACTAGATATTTTGCTTCTATTGGAGTGGCTTTCTTTAATAATCCAGCAAGCGATCTTATCTTTATATCTCTACTACCTTCACCTGAAGCTAAAGCAATCTTAGCCAACGCTTCATATGTTTCTTCTACCGTAAGACCTTCAGAAGGTTTTGCCCCTAAAAAGCTTAAAATAGAATTGGATTGTTGTGTATTCTTAAGTCTCATTGCAACTTCTCCTAAGTCTCCTATTGTCTTTAGCTGTTCGTCAATAACATCTTCCTTGACTCCAGTAGCAATAGAAATTGCTTTTATTAACAATTTTTCTCCTACACCAATCTCGGGATAACCAAGAAAATCAGGCCATAATTTGCCCTGGATTAAATAGACGACCTTATCAATTACATTTTTATCTGACTTCTTAAATAAATCTGTAAGTAATGCAGTAAGTTGAAGTCTTGAAGATATCTTTTCTAACTTGTCAAAATATTCAGCAATAAGTTTAAACTCCATAATTTTAAATTTTCTCATGGAGCTTTTATATTTATACTTTTGATCATATAATACAGTGATGATAAAAGGCAGACTGAAAGATGAAGACTCAGAGTTACGCTGAAATTGTGATTTGACCAAGTGCTTTAAAAAGCTTAGTTATACCAATATAAATATATGATTTTAGGAGATAGAGACTTACGCTACTACCTAGAAAAGGGATGGATAAAAATTGATCCTTTAAAGGATGATACTGTTAGAGAAAATGGAGTCGATCTTAGGGTTGGAGAAGAAATAGCCCGTTTTATAAAAACTGATAAGGTTTTTGACCCAGATAACCCAGATCCCTCTTTCTTTCAAATTGAGAAAGGAGAGGAATTTATCATTTATCCTTACGAGCATGTACTTCTAACAACAGAAGAATTTGTGAGATTGCCTGCAGATGTAATGGCTTTTGTTAACTTAAGATCTTCTTTTGCACGTTTGGGCCTTTTTATCCCACCAACAATCGTAGATGCTGGATTTGAGGGGCAGGTAACAATAGAAGTTGTAGGATCTTCGTTTCCGGTGAAGCTAAAGAGAGGAACTAGATTAATTCACCTAATTTTTGCTAGGACATTAACACCAGTAGAACATCCATATCAAGGCAAGTACCAAGGGCAAAGAGGGGTAACTTTACCAAAGTTTAAGCTAGAAGCTTCCAATATTTTCCATCTGAATCAAAGATGACAGAGGCCTCTGATACCAGTTTCTTAAATAATTTGGCCTCCTTTGGGTCTAACTTACTTGCTGCTTCCTCAGGGTCTGGGGTTTTTATTTCTTTCAATTTCTTTACAAAATTATTGTAGAATTCTGGGGACAAAGCTATTCTTTCTTTTTCTAAGTAAATTATCTTTGCACCTTCACGATCTAATTTACTAAAAAACGCATCAGTATTTCTAAGTTTTAATTCTGACTCAAAGACTACACCTTGTTCATTAAGAATATCAATTGCTGTCTTTCTTTCTCCTTCTTTTCTAGATTGCTCAAACTTAGATTGCTCTAAATTTCTCCTTGTACTCTTTTCTTCATTTCCCTCTTCCTCTTCAATGCTAGTCTTTTTAGTAGATTTGGATTCAATCTCATCTATCTTTTCTATTATTTCTGCTGTTTTCTTTTTGAGATCTTCTATCTGAGCAGTGAACGGGTTTAGCAAATCTTGAACTTTTCTCTCTAACTTTGAACTTATTTGAGATACTAGGTCATTTACGTTTAAAGACAAAGAAGGCTGTGATGATAATAGTACTGCTTTCACATAATCTGAAACCAAAGTATACCCTTCTTTTCTAGCCCTTTCCTCAATCTCCTTATACTGTTCATCACTTAACTTGATAATTATAGTTTTCATTAAGTTATAACTGGAAATAATACGATAAAAAATTGACCTATATTATAATTTTTGCTTCTCTAGTATAGTATTTATGAATTGTTCCTCGTATGGTACTCCTATAAATTCTACAGACTCATTTATTGCAATTGAAGGAACACTCATAACTTGATACTTCTCTGCTATGTCTTGATTTTCGTAAGCTTCAACGACATCTGACAATACATTGCACTTTCCAGCCTTACAAGCTTCATAAGCAACCATGTGAGCCATTAAAGCGGCATATGGGCAGTATGGACAAGATGGAGTGACTACTGTTTCTATTTTTACCTGACCATTCAATTTCTCCTTAATCGCGTTTATTGTCTCTTGACTTAATCCACTCTCACCTATAGACAATCTAACAACTGTCTCAACTAAAGCTCTTATCTCTTCTCCTAAAGGGGAACCGGACCATCTCAAATATCCTTTCATAAACGCTACTGTGGGTACTCTTTGGACATTAAACTCGTTGAATAGTTTAGAAGAGTTAGGATCTGCTTTATCAACAATGTGTACCACTAGCTTACTTTTACCATCAGAATCTTTAGGAGCAGCGTCACTCATGAATAACAGAAATTTCTTTGTTACCTCACAATAATTACAATGGGAATCATTAGAGTCTATGAAAACATACACATCGACTGGGTTTTTCATATCTTTTAATGCATCTACAAGCGCTTGTTTTACCTCATCTGTAAAAAGTTCTGCAAATTCTTCTTCCATACTTTTCACGCTAATATTGTTAATTAACACGGTTAAATAAAAATGTATCTGTTATAATAACGTAAGCTCTTCTTTCTTGCATTTAACTTGATTAGTTCTAATTACTAAAATATTATCGGAATTCGGCTCTATCTCCCTAAATATGATTCCTTGAAATTTCTTTATTTTTACATTTTTGTTTAACCAACAATCTGGTTCTAAACCAGCTTTAATACATGTTTCAGCTAAAAATGTTTCCTCATCCCAACAATACTCCATTGGTACTTGTGGCAAAAGCAATCCACTATATAATATGCCATATTCAACTATTAACCCGTCTTCGCCCACTTTTACGTAACTTGGCAGATCCCATCTATTTTCAACATTAACTTCTTGAGGTTTTGTTAAGACTGTAACTTCAATTATAATGTTATTAAATTCATTTTTAGAAAGTGGAGGAAATCTAGGATCTGAAAAAGCTGCTGCAATTGCAGCTTTTGAGACAATGTCTTTTAAGGGAGCAACTGCTTCAACATAACCTATACATCCACGTAAAGAGGTTGAAGAGCCATAATAAGTTTCAAGAGTGACAAAAGCTAATCCTTTTTTATTTAATATTTCGTCTTGATAAGAAGATAAATAATCTTTAAAGTTGGCTTTTTTTAAATCCAGTTTAATAGCTATTGAGTCTCTCGCAATCTTTACAAGTTTCTTGCCTAACTCTTCATTCAACTCTTCAATTGCTACTAATCGCTCTTGACTCATTATTTCTAACTTTACTTCTAGCCTTAATAAGGGTATCCTCTATCGTTCTCCAATGAGAACCTTTCCAATACTCTTTTCCACATTTAGTACATTTCCACTTGTTATCGTCAATTTTTTCTAAGATACCATTACATTCAGTGCAACGGCTAAAGTTTGGATCTGCATTCAAATCTATCTTGTATTTTAATGATAACTTGGCAAGAATATCTATCAAATCTTCGTCTGGGAATACCATAAAACATTCTAATCCTTTTTTCCTAGCCCTAATACATAGACCCTTGTCTCTAGTTACTATAATTCTCTTAGTTTCTTCAGCAATTTTGATTATTTTCCAATCTTCTATATCTTTAGAATAATACGTGTCATAACCCAGCAACCTTAGCCATCTAGCAAGCTTACCTAGCATTGCGTCAACAATGAATTTTTGTGATTGCATCACACATTATATAGTATCAAAAATATTAAAATCCAAGCAGAGAAGAGTATTAAAACACCACGCCCAAATAAGTCCCATTTACTAAAATTATCAAATCTATATAGAAAGAACAAAACTATAGAAAGGACATAAAAGATAAGTGGAGTAATAAACGCTATTATTTCATTACTTAAAAATAGAAATGATACAACTCCTGCTACAACTCCTATTATTCCTCTTATAACGACGATTTTATCTTCTTTCTGCACAAGTAGATATTAAGTGAGGGGTTAATAAAGTGAATAAAAAAACTTCAATGTCATACTTTGATTTACTAGCTTGGGTTACTGAAAATAAAAATGAGTTAGAAGGATGTAGAATAGATAACATTTACAAGATAAGTGGAATTCAAGCGTATTTCTTTAAGCTTCATTGCAAAAATGGAGATAAAAATCTAGTTATAGAACCGGGGAAAAGAGTTCATTTCACAAAATATGATAGACAAAAAGAAATATCAAACGAAATCACAATTATTAGAGCACTTGTAAAAGATAAAATAATAAATAATATAGAAATTCTTGGAAAAGAAAGAATATTAAAAATCATTGTAGGAGATAAAAGAATATATATAGAACTATTGCCTAGAGGATTACTCGTAATAACGGATGAAAATAATAGAATATTATTTTCGACAGAATATAGAGAGTTCAAAGACAGAATAATTAAACCTAATGCTGAATATCAACCTCCGCCTTCGCCACAAGCTCCAACAGAAGAGGAGATTGAAAAACTTATCAAGAAAGGAAATATATCAAGAATAATAGGAGCTCCACAAGAAATAATAGAAGCTTTGGGAATTAAGGTAAGTAATAAAGAGGAACTCAAAAATGCAATAGAAAAAATAAACGAATTAGAGAAGAAAATTATGGAGGGTATGTTTAATAAATGCTTAATTCCAGGCGTTTCAGTACTTCCAATAAAAACAGATAATTGTACAGAAGAGCCTACATATAATGATGCACTTGACGAATACTTTACTAATGAAGAAAAAAATTTAGTTAAAAGTGAGATAGATAAAAAACTTGAAGATGAAAAGAAGAAGCTCCTTAAAACAATCCAAGAAGTAAAAGAAGAAATACAGGAATACGAGGAAGAAGAGAAGAAATACAGGGATGTGGCAAACTTTATAATTTCTAACTATAATCAAATAGAAAACGAAATAAGAAAAAATTATGGAAAGAACCAAATTAAAATAAATATAAATGGAATAGAAATTGAAATTGATCCAAAACTATCAGTATATAAGAATTCTTCTAAGTATTTTGACATGGCAAAGGAGTTTAATGAGAAAGCAAAGAAAGCAAAAGAAACACTAGTAAACCTAGAGAAAAAGCTACAAGAGCTAGATAAACAAATTGAAGAAAGATCAGAAGAAATAAAAATATCACTTAGGAAAAAAGAATGGTATGAAAAATATAGATGGAGCTTTACTAGGAACGGATTTCTTATAATTGCAGGTAGAGATATAGATCAAAATGAAAGCCTAGTAAGAAAAATGCTTGAAGAAAAAGACATTTTTCTACATGCTGATATACAAGGAGCTCCTGCAACCATTATAAAAACTGGAGGAAAAATCCCAAACGAAGATGATATAAAAGATGCTGCTACGATTGCTGCATGTTACTCAAAAGCTTGGAAAACTAACATGGGGGCAATAGATGTTTTTTGGGTTTATGGAGAGCAAGTTAGTAAATCCCCACCTAGTGGAGAGTATCTTAGCAAAGGATCCTTTATGATATACGGAAAGAAAAACTTTATCAAAAATGTAAAATTGCAATTGGCCATTGGAATAACAGAAGATTTTAAGGTGATAACTGGTAGTGAGGATGTAGTACGTAAGTATAGTAAGTTAGATATATATTTTATAGTTGAACCCGGAGATGAAGATCCTAGCAAATTAAGCCAAAAAATTCTTAAAATTTTGCAAGATAAATTAAGAGTAAAAGGATTAAAAATATTACTGGATGATATAGCAAAATCTTTGCCTGGCAAAAGCAGAATAGTTTCAATAAAGAATAAAACCTAGGATTCAAAATATACGTAAAGGAATTATGACTGTTTTAACTTTAGCAGAAAAAGCGTCTCTTATAGGACCTTTAGATTATAAAGCATTAAAAACAATTTACGAGAATAGTAATAATTATGATTATATACCTTATTCGGTACTCCTCGAAGATCTAGGTCTTCTAAATAGAGAATTAGATGAAACGTTAACAAAATTGTATAACTTAAGGTTATTGTCAAAAGAGAAAGTCACAAAAGAGTTTGGGTATAGATTAACATTTGCTGGCTTGGATATATTAGCAATAAAAAAGTTGTATACCAACAAAATTTTAAAAAGCTTGGGAATAATTATAGGTGAAGGAAAAGAAAGTAATGTTTATTTTGGATACAACTTTTCTGATGAGACTGTAGTTGTTAAGTTTCATAGAATAGGCAAAACTAGTTATAAAAATATTAGAAAGATTAGGGGAATCAGATATAAAGAAGATTGGATAAAACTTACGGTAGATAACGCAAACAGAGAGTATGAAGCACTAAAATGTATCTCTGAAAATTATGGCAGTGTTCCTAAACCTTATGGCATTGCATATAATGCTGTTGTCATGGAATATATACAAGGAAACGAACTTTATAGATCCAATCTTCCAGATCCAGAAGCTACTTTACAAGAAATCCTTTCTACAATAAGGATAGCGTATAACTACTGTAACAACATTGTGCACGGGGATTTAAGCGAATATAATGTAATAGTAAATGAAGAAGGGAAAGCTTATGTTATAGATTGGCCTCAATGGCAGAGGGATAATGAAGATCTGCTTCTGAGAGATTTAACTAATATTTTGTATTACTTCCATAAAAAATATGATATCTATAAAAGTTTGGATGATATAATAAATTACATAAAGGGGAAATAATGCTTGTCATAGGAATTGACATAGAGCCTGGAAAAAGCCCCAATTCGTCAGAACCCCCTACTTATGCGGCAGTATTAGTTAATGAAAAAGGAGAAATTCTCGAAAAATATGAAAATATAACTATTGGAAAATTAATTAGATTGATTTGGGAGAAAAAACCTAACAAATTGGCAACTGATAATGTATATGAGTTAGCCTCGAATGAGAAGCAGTTAGTTAAACTAATCTCATTATTGCCAGATGATATAGAACTAATTCAAACTACATACATAGATGGGCAATTTAAAGATATAAGAGAAGTTGCAAAAGATAACGGTATTGAGGTACAAGGAAAGCCTAATCCATTAAAGACAGCGTATCTATCGGCATTGCTTGCATTAAGAGGAATTGGAACACCAATAAAAGCTATTGAAAATAAGACAAAGATTATTATATCAAGAGGAAGGGCTCTAGGCTCAGGTGGAATGAGCAGTAACAGATACAAAAGACATATAAGAGGACTAGTATTAAGAGTAATGAAAGAAATTAAAGAAAAATTAGATAAAAATGGCTTTGACTATGATTATACTATAAAAAGAACAAAAGCTGGAATTGAAAAAGCAGTTTTTGTAGTTTATGCTCCAAGACAAAGCTTAAATGGAATAATAAAAAAGATGAAGGGACACGATTTAATTCTTGATATAAAACCAGTATACAAAAGTAAGATTACGTTTATTGACAAAGAATCAACTTCTAAGAAACCAATAATAGTAGGGATAGACCCAGGGATAGAAGTTGGCATATCTATAATAGATGTTTATGGCAACCCAGTGTTCTTTTATAGCAAGAGAAACATGGATAGGGAAGAAATAATAAACGTAATAAGACAAAATGGTAAACCTATACTTATTGCTACTGATGTAAATCCTGTTCCGGATACTGTAAGAAAAATTGCAGCCCAAATAAAATGTAAAATATACGAGCCAGAGAGATCATTATACATGGATGAGAAAGTACAATTAGTACAGAAATTTTCAGAGAAATATGACCTTAAAATAGATAACCCGCACATAAGAGATTCTTTATCGGCAGCGCTTAAAGCATATTCCGATTTCTCCCATAAACTGAGGCAAATAGAAGGATTTCTTGGAAGATTAGATTTGGATATAGAAGAGGGTAAGATAATTGAATGTGTGATAAATGGAAATACAATAAATCAGTGTATAGAACAAGAAATTGAAAAAGATATTTTTACATCAATTAATAGGGAAGAAAACGTAAAAATAACAGAAACGAAGCAAGTCAATTCTGTTAATAATTCTCATTATTCTGATTTATTAGAGTATAAAAAAGAAAATGAGAGATTAAAGAGATATATCAAACAATTACTACAATATAAGGATTATCTCGAAAAGAAAATAAATGAAATGAAAACTACTATCAATATTGAAGTAGAAAAAGATAGAAGAGTTTATGAATTGCGCAATATTATAAGTGTTAATACTAAGATTATTAACTCATTAAAACAAGAAATTGAAAACAAGGACTCAGATATACAAAGACTAAGAAAAATTATAGAAAAACTAATTAAAGGAAATGAGATAGCTATTGAAATACAGAAAATGAACCCATATTTTAAAATAGAAAATAATGAGGTTTACGTACTAGAAGAAAAAGTAAATAAAGATATAATTGATTTGATAATTGATAATTATGTCCTTCTAGATAAAGATCTTATCAGAGATATCGAAATCCTCAGAAAGGAGAAACAGCTAAGCATGGACTCAAAAGTAGACCTTAAAAGATTAATCGAAGAATATAGAAAATATCGCTTTAGAACAATGTAACTTTTCCTTCCAATATTAAATCAGCTATTCTCACTATAGAACCTAGAACCTCATCAGTTATTCCTTCTATTTCTCTTTTCATTTCAGAAGTTATATTACCATTTTCAGAGTTCACTTGCACATTAGCTATTAGCGGATCGTCTATAGGTCTTCCTATCTGCCCTAATATCTCTACTTGAACATTTTTGATTCCTTTAACTTCTGAAGACACTTTTTGTGCAATAAGATTAGCTACTATATTATATATTTTGCCAACATGATTTACTGGGTTCTTACCAGCAGTTGCTTCTAAGGACATTGGTCTCATTGGAGTTATTAAACCAGTAGCTCTATTTCCTCTGCCAGTCATACCGTCGTCTCCATGTTCCGCTGATGTTCCAGTCACTGTAAGATAAACAATGCCTCTGTCAATTTTGTCCCCTGTATTTATATTAACCTTTACATCATACTCAGGAGCTATCTTAGATGCTAAATCTAGTATTAATTGTTTTGCTTCTTCCTTTACTGCTATATAATGATTTATATCGCTGACTAACTGACTTATAATTGCCATTGCTATGGTTAATTCGATTGATTTACCCTTTCTTAAACCCATAACTTTTATATCTTCACCTATTTCTGGTATCTTAGCCTTTACTTCCTTAGAATTTAGAAGTCTTTCGGTCTGAAATACTAAATTTTCAAGCTTAGAATAAGGGGCAAAACCTACTCCAAAGCTTGTATCGTTAGAAAGCGGTACAGTTTTCTTACCCGTTTCAAAAATTCCAACCAAATCTGTCGATCCTTTTCCTATTTTATAATCCACTACTACATGTCTCTCTGCGTCCAAATATCTAAAGTTCTGTTTAATCCAATCCTTTACACTTTCAATTATTATTGTGCCAACAGGAATACTTTCAACTCCAGAATCAGTCTTTACTTCTGTAGTTGCTCTACCCGAAACTATTATGTAGATTGGTTGTAAGACTTCTCCTCCTTTAAATTTAGGTGATGCTTGACCCCCAACTACTAATGTTTTATCTAAATTATGATGTAAGATAGTGCCATATCTTTTTAAGTAATATAGTGATAGTTTTCTACTAGCTTCTTCAGACGCAGAATCTGCTATATAATCTGGGTGTCCCGTTCCCTTTCTTTCTACAAGCTCCACTTCCAAAGAATCTATGTCCGCCCAATGACTTAACTGAACGTTTATATTTCTCATTAGAATACACTCACCGATATATTCTTATAAAATTATTTTCCCATCAAAGCTTCATAGTCCACACTAATAAACAATATATTACTTCCTCTTATTAGTACTCTTCCATATTTTGCAACAGGTTCTGATGTACCTTCCTTAGCTTCTAAACAGTCTCTTAGCACTAAGTTCATTGTACCATCACTCTGTTCTAATCTTCCTACATATTCAGATCCATCCTTAAGTTTTACTAAAACGATTTTATTTGTTGCAATTTTTAAATTCTTTAAAGGATTTTCTGTCTTTGCTTGCACTATAGTCATCCTCATTTTCTTTTCTGATAATGACTAGTATAAAAGGGTTCTCCTCTCTTAGCCCCATCCTTTTTAAAGGAAAATTTACAAACTATTTATACGTGGATTTAATAGTAAATGAACCAGAAGAAATACTAAAAATAACTAGAGCTTTATCTGTTATTACTCGATTAAACATCCTTAAGCTTGTTTCTGAAAAAGAGATGAATGTTACTGAACTAAGTGAAATATTGCATATGACAAAAGCTAATGTTAGCATGCATATTGCAGAACTAGAAAATGCTGGATTAATTGAGATTTCCTATAAAAATGGAATAAAAGGAATTAAAAAAGTAATAAAACCAAAGTATGATAGAATAATTATTGACTTACAATCCGGCAGCAGCCCTAAGGAAACTGACGAAAACAGGTGAAGGGGACAGAGGCCTGCTTTTATATTCTGGATGGCCTTGCAATCCTACGAAGAATTTATGATTTTTAAGCTCAATCATTTCTACTAACCCATTTTCACTTACCCCTGATATTATTAGCCCACCTTTTTGTAGCATATCTACATACTCAGGGTTAACTTCGTATCTGTGTCTATGTCTTTCATAAACCTCTGTTGAGCCATATATGCTATAAGCTAACGTTCCTTCTTTTATAATAACTTTCTGTGAGCCAAGTCTCATTGTTCCTCCCATCTGTACAACTCTTTTTTGCTCATCTAAAAGCGTGATGACTGGATGAGGAGTATTAGGATCTACCTCTGTTGTATGAGCCTTCTCGAGCCCTAATACATGTCTAGCGAATTCAACAACTGCCAGTTGCATCCCATAACATATTCCTAAAAATGGAATATTGTTTTCTCTAACATATTTTATAGCATTTATCTTTCCTTCTACACCTCTTGCCCCAAAGCCTGGGAGGACAATAACACCGTCAACTGACTTTAGTTTCTCTAACGATTCTTTAGAATTCTCAAATTCAGTGGACTCTATCCATACTAAAGACGGCTTAAGATGAAGCTTCGCTGCAGCATGATAAATTGCCTCTTTTATACTAATGTAACTATCCTTAAGTTTGGTATATTTTCCTACTAGTGCAATTTTCACTTCTTTGTTTGCACTTTTTAGATTATCTACAAAAGAGATCCATTCTTCCAGATTAGGTTGCCTGTTAGGTAAATCTAATTTATTGAGTATTTTCTCTGCTAATCCTTGTTTCTCTAAAATTAAAGGAACTTCATAAGTCATAGTTACATCATAATTAGAGAAAATATATTCCGGTTTAACATTTGTAAACAATGCTATTTTTCTCTTGCTATCATCATCTAACGGAACTATTGATCTAGCTACTATAATATCCGGCTGAATACCTATCCTCCTTAATTCTTGAACACTATGCTGTAGCGGTTTGGTTTTTATCTCTTCTGTCGCTCTTAGGAACTCCACTAACGCTACATGAACAAAAACGACATTATTCTCTTCTTCTTCTAGCTTTAGTTGTCTTACAGCCTCTAGGAACGGTAAGCCTTCTATATCGCCAACTGTTCCTCCTATTTCTACGATTACAATATCGGCATTAGCCATGTTAGCAGCATATCTAATCATGGTTTTTATCTGATCAGTGACATGAGGTATTATCTGAACAGTTTGACCTAAATATTTTCCTTGTCTTTCGTTTTTGATAACCTCAAAGTACACTTTCCCTGCTGTTACATTATTGTAATGATACATGTTTATATTAAGAAACCTTTCATAATGACCTAAGTCCAAGTCTGTTTCTGCACCATCATCGGTTACAAAAACTTCTCCATGCATATATGGATTCATAGTTCCTGCGTCAACATTGAGATAAGGATCTACTTTTACCATAGTAACTTTATAATTTCTATTTTTTAGTAATAATCCTATAGAAGCTGCTACTGTCCCCTTACCAACACTTGATAAAACTCCTCCTGTAACTATAATGTACTTAGTCAAACGGAAATCACAGCTAAAACTATCATACACTGAGTTTTAAAATTCATTTGTTTAATTTTATGGGGAAATACCTAGCTGGTGGAACGATGGAATTACTTGAAAAGTTGTTAAATCAAAAAAATTTACAAGTGGCGTTGGATTTTATTGATTTAAAAAAAGCAGAAGAAATAGCAAAAATATCAGTTGAAGCAGGGGCTGATATATTAGAAGTTGGAACACCTCTTGTAAAGTCTGCTGGAATAGATGGAATAAAAAGGATAAAAGAATTGGCAAAGGATAAAATAGTTCTAGCAGATACAAAGACAGCTGATGCAGGGGATATAGAAGCTGAAATAGCACACTTAGGTAATGCTAACATAATGACGGTACTGGGTATAATGGATGACTCAACAATTGAAAGTGCTGTCAAAAAAGCTCACGAATATAACATGCTAGTGCAAGCTGACCTAATAAATGTAAAAGATATTGTAAAAAGAGCAGAAGAAATGAAAAAATTAGGAGTTGACATAATAGGATTGCATGTCGGATTAGATGTGCAGAAAAAGAGAGGTATTACAATAAAAGATTTAAAAAGTGAAATAAAAAGTGTTAGCGAGCTAGGAGTTATAGTCTCTGTTGCTGGGGGGTTGAATAAAAATAATATATTAGAAATTCTTGATCTACCGATTAACATATTTGTTGTTGGAGGAGCTATAACAAGAGCTAAGAATCCATTTGAGGAGGCAAAGCAAATCGTTAAGATAATTAAGGAGTAAAGTATAAGTATAATGGGAGTTTATTATGTCGCAACCTGGACAGACTAAATCCAAGGATATTAAAATGATATCTAAGCAAGTATTTACAGCAGATGTATTAAAAGAAGATAAAAGAAAGATAAAACTTCTATATATAATAAAGGCTTTAAATGGAGCTTCTGAGAAAGCATTAACGATAGGATTATATGAATTGAAGCAGAAAGGACTAGATCTAGGGTACCAATTTAACGTACTAGGAAACAATATAGTTAGTCCAATGCTTAAAGAAGATATAACAGCACTACTTTATGTAGGATACCTTGAAAATGATCCAAAGAGCAAAAAGCTAATTGTAACCTCTAATGGTCAAGAGTTTTTAGATGCCCAACAAATAGAAGATGAGTTTAAGAATACTTTAAATCAGCTACTAAATGAAGTTAAAATGAAAATTAATGCGATAGATGAAGAAAATAGGATGAAAAGCAAAAGAAGATAATTTTTTAATTTTTATTCAAAATTAAAAAGGAAATTTTTGGATTTACATTGTCATAAATGTATTTCTTCTACCCGTATTTTGCTGTTCTTCATTAACTGTCCTTGTCCATATTAATGGATCTAACTTTCCTTCTTTGTTTAATTTTACTATAAGTTCTCTAAATTGACTTGTATGTCTTATATCAAGTTCTAGTAAAGTCTCTAAAATCTCCCAAGTGGTCTTTCTTACATCTTGTAACATCTCCTTTGGCATGTGCTTTATGATCTGAGGGTCTTGTAACCACTGATCAAAAGCTTTTATAGTTCTCATGATGTGTTGAAAGGCTACCCTAGTAGCAAGAATTAAATCTAATCTATCAACGTCTTCCGAATCATATTTTTTCTCTAATTCTTTTACAGTTTCCAACAAGTTTTTCTGCATTTTTATCCATTCGTCAAGATTTGAGAGATACCCACTTTCCAACAGTTACACCAATAATATTTATCTTGATTCAAACTAATAAAGATATGTTAAAACCTATTCTCCTTTCAAATTAAAAGGAACTCCTTCTTCTAAGATTTCTTTTGGTATTTTATCTTTGTATTTTTTCATAAATGAAAGATCCTCTTCTTTTTTCCTCAATTTATCTGGAAGCATTCTCGGAATTTCATCTATTATAGGATACCATCTTTTACAGTTTGGACAATATAGTAACCCATCTATTATTTCATTTTTTATACACTCTTCGCAAGGAGGAACCTCTTTCATATCTTTTATAAACTGGTTTTTATAACTACAAAAAAGTTCACATAAAGGCTTTTTCTCTTCCCCGATACTTCTCTCTACAGTCCTAGAAGAAAAAATATAAAATTGTAAAGGAAAATGTTTACAGATAGGACAAGCCAAAAGATCAAGTAGTCTGTATTTCATTTACCCTCTACAACTCTTTTTAACTCATTGACTATATTATTTGCTATGCCTTCATCTTTTGCCTCTGCCATAATTCTTATTATTGGCTCAGTACCACTTTTTCTAACAAGAAACCAATAATCTTTCCCAATAACCTTTACCCCGTCTATGGTTATAACTTTAGTTGAAGAACTGGAATAAGTATCTATAATCCTTTTATAAATTTCTTCAACTATCATATTAGGTGTTAGCTCTACTTTAGTCTTAACTAAGTAGTACTTTGGAAGTCTATCAAATAATTCAGCTGAGCTAGTGTTTTCATTAGCCATTAGTTCAAGCATTAATGCAAAGCTCATTGCGCCATCTCTCACGTATTGGTGAGGGGGATACATAAACCCTCCATTCTCTTCAAATCCGGCTAAAGCTTTTTCATCAGCAACTTTATGGGCAATATCCACACTACCTACCTTTGTCCATTCGACTTCTATTGAATATTTACTTAAATATTCTTCAACTAAGCTGGAACTAGAAACTGCTGTAATTACTTTTTTATTTGCATTAGGATTTTTAACTGAAGCCCAGTAAGATAATAAGGCTGCGCTTCTATCACCCCACTGAACTCTTCCATCAGAGTCAATAAAAATCGCTCTATCTGCGTCACCATCATGAGCTACGCCAAGGTTAACTTTCAAAGTCTTTGCAACCTCTGCTGTCTCTTTTAGACTATCAAATGTAGGTTCTGGTTGTCTCGCTGAGAATAAAGGATCTAAATTACCATTTAATGTGTAAATTTTACAACCTAATGCTCTTGCAACTAAAGGAGTAGAGAGTGTACCAACGCTATTAGCTGGGTCAATCAACACGCGGTAATTCTTTTCCCTTATTTTCTCTATATCAACATGACTTAATATACCATTAACATAGTTAGAAATAACTCTATCCTCTTTCTTTACTTCATTTGCTAATGAGCTCCATTCAGCTGTATTAAATTTATCACTAAAGAATATATCTTCTATTTCATTTTCCTTTTCTCTTCTTATCTCTATACCATCTCTATCAACTACTTTGATACCATTATATGGGGCAGGATTATGACTGGCGGTAATTATGACCCCACCATCATAGCCTAAGGTTTTTACAGCGTATTGGAGTGCTGGCGTGGCGGCCATGCCTCCATCGAAAACTTCAACATTAACGCTTAATAAACCTCCTTCGACAATTTTTGTAAGCATATCACCTCCAGCTCTAACATCTCTACCAACTAAAATTTTGGCACCTTTTCCAAAAAATGTACCTATTGCCTTAGAAAGTTTTAGTGCTAATTCTGGTGTTAGCTCTTTGTTTGTTATACCTCTAACTCCATCAGTTCCGAAAAGTTTTCCCATATTAATATTATTTATCTATTTCTTTTATTTTTTCTCTATTGACTTATTCATACAAATACTTCAAAAAGAAAATGGGGCTCGGGCCGGGACTTGAACCCGGGACCTACGGGTCCACAGCCCGTCGCTCTAACCAGGCTGAGCTACCCGAGCCATCACAGAGCCCGACTCAATTATTAACTCTCATTTCCTTACTTTTAAACTTACTCTCTACGTATTTCTCTTTCAGTTTAATAAAAATAAATCAAAAATTATTTTATTCTATGTGAATCTCTAATTATATCAAGTAATTCTCTCGCTATAATTGTCTTGTAATTCTTATTTATCTTCTTTATAAATGAGTTACCTATTACTATAACTTCGTTGTAAATTGACGAAAACGCTATATCTTTTCTAGCAGCATTGTTAGCTACAATCAAATCAAACCCATGACGCTCTTTTTTAATCTTAGCCTTTTCAATCAATTCATTCTCATCTGTAACTGTTTCTGCTGAGAAACCAACTAAGAATACATTATATTTTCTAATTACACTAGAAATTTTAATTGTTCTCTCTAACTCTACCCTAGGTACTTCTGTATGACTATCAATTTTAGAAGATAATACATTTTTAAATTTATAATCTGCAGGCGCACCAGCTAAAATTACTATGTTATATCCTTCCTTAACTAATTTCTCAACTTCATTAGCCATTTCATCCGTAGTTTCAACCTCAATTTTTTTCTTTACTACCGGTTTAATGTGAGAACATAAAGGACCGTGAACAAGAGCCACATCAGCACCTCTAAAATAGGCTTCATTAGCTATAGCTACACCCATAGTTCCACTACTAGGATTTGAGATAAATCTTACTGGATCTAGGTGTTCTCTAGTAGGTCCTGCAGTAACCACTATTTTATAGCCCTCTAAGTCTTTCTTCCTTAAAATAAGAGAAGAAATATAACTTGATAGATATTCAATATCAGGGTAATGTGCAACATCCCTAACTAAAAAAGGTTCGATAACAATAACTCCCATTTCTTTCAGTTTATTTATATTATTTGTCATTTGAGGAGAAAAATACATAGGCAAATGCATAGCAGGCACTATTATCAAATCCTTCTTTAATCCTACAAAATTAAGAGCTGTAGCTGTGATAGAGGTATCAGCTATCCCATTAGCAATTTTACTTATTGTATTTGCTGTGGCTGGTGCTATTACAAATGCATCATACTCTTCAGCTAGACTTACATGTTCTATTTTTCCAGTTAATTTAGTTATAACTTCATTACCAGTCGCCCATTCGAACATAACAGGGGAAACTAGCTTTGTTGCGTCTTTGCTCATTATTACTTTAACTTCAGCCCCAAGTCTCATCAAAGACCTCACTAAATCTAAGGTTTTGTAAATAGATACGCTTCCAGTAACTCCAACGAGAATTTTTTTGCCTATTAACTCATTCGAGATCTCGCCTATAATTTTCTTTGAAGGATGCATCACACATAAATTTATACTTCAGATAAAAACCTTATATTATGGAGTTTGCCGAAGCAACAAAACAAGACGGCTTTAAGGTTAGATTAGCTAGGATGGATGACATAGATCAAATTATAAAAATCAATAGATTAGCATTACCTGAAAATTATCCTTACTATTTCTTTGTAGAGCACTTAAAGGAATATGGGGCTGCGTTCTATGTAGCTGATGTAAATGGAGAAGTTGTAGGCTATATTATGCCTAGGATTGAATGGGGATTTAGTAATATAAAACAACTACCAATACTTGTTAAAAAGGGGCATGTAGTTTCAATAGCAGTACTAGAACAGTATAGGAATAGAGGAATAGGAACAGCATTACTTCAAGCATCACTAAAAGCAATGAAAGAAATTTATGGAGCAGAAGAGGCATATCTTGAGGTAAGAGTAAGTAATCAGCCTGCAATTCATTTATATAGGAAACTAGGTTTCAAGGAAGTGAAAGTGCTTAAACATTATTATGCAGACGGAGAAGACGCATATCTAATGGCTTGCCCTCTTTAACTCAAAATTTTTCCCATCATATATCACATAATAACCTTTTTCCATGCTACCTACAGATACTACTTTAGTTTTATCCACTTCATAAACTAGTTGATCATCGATATGTCCATGGAAAAGAAGTTCTGGCTTATGAGACAATATATTACCAAGAACTAATTGAGAACCTCTAGGATTTCTCGGAGGAAAATGAGTGATTACTTTTCTCGAAGAAAAAGACGTAGAAAGATCTAAAAAATTATCTATTAGCAGATCGTTCTTTCTTAAATACTTTTGAACTGTAACGTTGTCCATTTCTCCTAAAATACCAAGAAAATTTTTAATATACTGAGGGCACTCTACATCACCTAATCCTATAATATAATCGACATGTAAAGAATTAAGAAATTCTATCACATCCTCTCTGCATGGTACCCGTGAAACTAGAGCTATACTTTTTATACCATTCATCAAGATAATATAAGGCTATACCAGTTGCTATTATATCTGCTGTTGATCCTGGATTATAATTATTACTAGATAAAAATGAATCAAAATCTTTTAGTCTCTCTTTACTATAATTATTTAATACATCGCACGCCATAGAAGAAATTCTCAAAGCTATGTGACCGCCATATTTTCTAAATATTAAACCATCTGGCATTTCACAAAGTATTTCCAAGAATCCATATAGTATTCCATCTTCAAACCCGTAAAGCCTTATATACTTTGTTACCTCAAGAGAGTATCTGTAATTGCATACCATATTTCTTACAGAGCTATCTATTTCTGCTGATTTTAAAAAAACCTCGTACAAGGAGTAATTATCTAACTCTGTGTAATCCATGTGGTTAATTTTCCCTAGATAGCTTAATTTTAGTTCCTTTAAAGAAAGTGAGAAATAATACGAATCTTTTTTATTCAGACTTCTAATAACTTGTGAAGCTTTTTTTAATGTTTCCTCTAATGAGAAAAGTGAAGAGTATGCAATAGGTAATAATTGCATTGCTGTTCCAAATATCGAAAAATTAACATTAAGCTTTTTACTTTCGATAATTGCTTCATATAATAATTTGTACAAACTATCATACTCTCTTTCAGCTTTTTTTAAGCATGCTTCTTTATAATAGTCTTTAATAATAAGAGAAGAGTAAATGATGTCTGAAAAACTCACGGACTTTATATCTTTTAGCCTAGATGCATTACCTGGTTTATCAATAAGAGCTTCATCAACAGATGCTTTTGACAAAATTGTGCTAACTTCCTCACAGTATTTTTTTAACATATCCTTTGACATCCCTATCACCAATAACTATTCTTATCTCTCCATCATCACATTTCATTATCATTCCACGAGCAAAAATCCTTTTAGCCTTATATAATAATGTTGAATAAATTCCTTCATAAGAAATCAAAGTTTTAGGCTTATACTCACCCTTTATTGATGAAACATTTGAAAGAAAAATAACTGAGGGGTAAAAAAGCGCATTAGAGTTATCACTTATATCAGCAATAATTTCTCCTTCACCAACTCTCTTACAAACTTTATCACAATACTTTTGAGGAAAAGGGTTAACAAAAAGAAATGAATACTTAATGCCTTTATATACTCCCCTAACTCTCACATCATAAAGTTCTTTGGCAATTTCTATAGGTATTATATAGTTCTTTTCAGTTTCATAAATCCATTCTTCATCCCTCTCAAAACCTTTAAAAGAACTCATAAAATCTACTGCATTTTTCTCTCCATATATTACGAAGTCTATATCTGATTTCTGATGAGATATGCCTGCAAGAAGACTGCCAGTAATGCCCATGTCTTTAATTCCTATTTTTTCATATATCTCTACTACAATCTCCTCAAGTCTATTACTAGTATGAGAAATAATTTGCTTTAATTTACACTCTGGTTTAAGATGTTTATAAATAGCAGACCTTAAAACAATTGGAAAAGAAACATCATAACAAGGCTCGTAAATGAAACTTTGAGGGCTTCTCACTAGGTTATGAACTCCATAAAACTTGAGGACTCTTTCATAACCATTCCACAAGCCTTTACCAGTATAAACGTACTTTAGATAAGCATAAACATAACCATAACTGTTAATATTACTATAAACCATATAAATGTTGGAATCTTTGCTAATTATAATGTCCTTATCAAGGAAATAATCTCTTCCCATCCCTTTAATCTCACATAAGAAATTGCTGTACCAGAACTTTTTAACATATCTAAATATTTCCTATAAATGCCTCCCCCCAATGCATTTGCTATATATGCAGATCCAACTGCCGCTTCCTTGAACTTAAACTCAAACTTTTTTCCAAAATCTAACTCATTTTTCTTCTTACCAGACACAATTATTGGAATTTCGTACTTAGAAGAGAACCACTCAGCAATAATCTGTATAATTTCTTTTCCTCTTTCCCAGTTGCCATTACTATAGATTACATCTTTAGTTATCTTAGCATATTTATGAAGCAAATAAGCAACTTCGCCATCAAAAAAACCGGCAGAAGAAGGCCCTGGTAAAATAGTGCCACCAAATCCATCTGTTATTTTACCATCTATGATTACCAATATAGAAGAAAAATTCGTGCCTACTTCGACCAGAACAAAACTATCATAATATGTTCTATAGAAGAAAGCAGAAGCTACTTTATCAGCAGTGCCCATATCAATAACGTTGATTTTTCGATATAGAGGAACTGAATCTAATTCTATCACACTAGGTATTGTGTAAGCATTAGATAACAGACTAGAACCGCGTAAAAAATTTCTTAAAGGACCTTCCTTATTCGGATCCTCGAGAGCCATCAGGAAAATTTCTTTTTCAGAAATTTTCTTAGCGTTAAGAAATGGTAATCCATGTCCAGATGGTACTGCTATAACTTGTGGCCTTTTCCTATCTATCTCCCTAATTAGAGAAAAGGAATAATGAGAGATTAGATTAGTTGGTATTTCCTTGTAATATGTAACTATACCCATTTCATTTACAAATGAAATTGCATATGTCCCACTCCCTGGATCTACACCAGCAAAAATCATTGTACTTCAATCTCAATTCTAACTATTAAATCGCTTTTCTCAACAGAATAAATAAATTTCTGCTCTGATAGCACTCTTTTAATAAGATTTTCTGTGAAATCCTTAAAGTATTCTGCATCTTCTTTGTTCTCAAACCTATACACTCCTACTTGCTTAGACGTGGAAGGAAAAGTGTTAGCTTTTGAATTAAATAACTGTGAAATAATATCAAATATAGCAAATAGTCCATTGATCTTGCCTTCTTCCGTTGAAGACAAGGGAGAGATATAGTCTGAGATCAAAAGGGATAGATCTTTTGGTGTCATAACTGATTTATTGATACTCAACGCATTTACTGAAATCAATTGTTTTAGCAAAAGATAGAAAGCCACTACATAATTTACTTTATCTTTTAGATCACTACCGAAACTTACCTTATCCCCTAAATTATATATTACATCTTCATAAATACCTATAGCATGATTTGTAATCTCATATACTGTTTTGCCTTCTTCTTTAGCTATATTCTTTAATTTGTTGTAAAGATCTTCACGCATAAAACAAGGTTGTCTAGTTTTTTCCTCAACCATGTATACAAATGTATACAGACAATATTTAAGGATTAAGGTTTCAGAACTATAATTGCAAAACGCCCACTGTCACTTATCTCATGCTTTAATAAAGTAACTTTTATTTCAGACAAAATATCTTCAATAGCATTAATAATAAAATCCAGACTAGTTTTGTCAGCATATTTTGTCCAAATCGTACATTTTACATCGTTTCCTTCTAACTGACAATCTACATTTTGTAGTAGAAATGAAATAAAAGGAGCATAAAAGATAATATTCCTAATTAAATTAGCATCCTTAACATTTTCTACACCTATAGATTTAACATACTGTTTGCCAGAATCTACAACTATAGAGAGAAAAAGCTTCCTAAACAGTTCGTCTTTCTGAAGAATATAATAAATTAGAGATTCAAAGCTTGAGAGCTTTGCCCTCATTGAGGAATAAGAATGATAAATTTTGGCAAGATTAGATATGTCATCCCAAGAATCTTGTGTTCTCATAATAAACTCTATCTCACTGAAAATCTTGTTCAAATATTCGTCGGCTTGATCATCTATATTTCGATAAGTATTTGAAGCCAAAGAAGATGCTAATTGTCGCTTTATAGCATCCTCAATATTTCTTAAAATGTCTATGTTCTCTTTAGTCATAGGGTATAATTTTTTTCCTTCTTTTTTCTTCTCCCTTCTCTTCTCTCCCACAAATTATAAAAGCGCCTTCAATAGATAAATAATCTTCCATCAGTGGCTGCCCACAAGCTGTCATAATTCCATTCGGCTCTTTGTCATCACAAAATGGAGGTGGGATAGCGGCGCCTGGATTTGAACCAGGGACCTCGGGGTTTCGCCGTGGAGAACAACCCCACTTATGAGCCCCGCGGGCTACCAGGCTGCCCTACGCCGCTGTTTAATCCCACCAACATAAAATATTAACTAAGCGTAATAAAGCTTTCTCTCATGATGATAAAAAGAGTGGTACAAATCGATCTCAAAAAAGACTACTTAACATTAACTTCTGCCCTCTACCCTGAAGGAATCACATTTATTAACAAATTAATATCGGTTATAGTTAAAAAAGAGTATTGCAACACGAACCCTTGGAGCGATATTAAAAAGTACGCAAATAACAAAAGCTTAGTTTTTATGACTGCTTCAGAAAAATTCCTATTCGAAGAATACGAAGACATGAAACTCTTTATAAGCACTGGAATTGGTGAAAGTGGAGAAAATGCTGGTTGCACAATAAATATTGCAGTCTTTGTTGATCAAGGTCTTAATATTAATGGGTTAGTGGATTTAGTCAGAACAGTAGAGGAAGCTAAATGTGGAGCTCTTAGAGATCTTTATTTACCTTTTACTGGAACTGCAAGTGATGCAATAGCAGTAGGTAGTTTAGTTGGAGAAGAATATTTTGCTGGACCTTCTACTGAATTGGGTAAGAAAGTGGCAAGAAGAGTAAGAGAAAAAATAAAAGAATTACTTACTTAAATATTATCTTACCACATTCAATATTTTCATCTAGTTCTTTACAAACAACTAAATCGTCCTCGTATGCATCTAGAAGTTCAATTATCTTTCTTCTCACTTGCTTCTTATTAAATATTGTATAATTTAAGGATTTAAACATTCTAATTGCTGGTATATTAGAACTTTTTGTAGATGCTATAACAATCTTCACATTTTTCTCTCTAAATATTTCTTCTGCTTTCTTTATCATTTCTTTCCCTAATCCTTTTCCTCTATATTCTGGTATTATACCTATGTAAAATATTATACCTACATCTTTATATTTCTTTAGTTCTGCAAAACCTATTTCTTTTCCATTATATTTCTGTATTAGAATTTTAGAGGACTTAACGTTTTTTAAAGCAAAATATTTATCATATTCAGAAAGAGACGAACTTATTAGATCTTCAATACTCATAATCCCTTTGCCTTTAATTCAAGTTTTATTTTACTTGTTTCATACTAAAAAACTTTATGGGAAATTACCTCGTATAATCTTGGAAATAATTTGCTCAATTGGTTCATTGGCCATACTTCTTAAATTTGAGAATTCTCCCTTCCATTTTATAGAACCATTAGATATAATTAAAACCTTATCTGTGAGTCTGTCTGCAACAGATAGAATATGCGTAGAAACAAGAAAAGTAGAATTTTTCAGTTCATTTAGTAAGTCTATGACAATCTCTTGCGATGGAATATCAAGATAATTTAATGGTTCATCAAGTAACAAAATTTGCGGTTTATGAATTATAGCCATTGCTATAGCTAATTTTTGTCTGTTTCCACGTGACAAAGACGAAGCTTTATAATTGGCATACTGTTTTAATCCTAAAATTTCTAGTAATTCATAAATTCTGTCCTCACTTACGTTCCTAATAGCAGAAATAAACTTTAGATTATCGATTACAGATAAACCCGGAAAAGGATCCGCGTCTTCTGGCAAATATCCCAAAATTGCTCTGACTTTCGGAGAAGAAGGATCCTCTCCAATTATCTTTACTTCTCCTTTATCTGGTTTAATAAGACCTGAAATAATTTTTAAAAGAGTGCTCTTTCCTGCACCGTTAGGACCAAGTAACGCCCATTTCTCTCCACAAGAAACTGAAAAAGAGATATTATTTAAAGCTACTAAGTTGCCGAATTTTTTCACTATATCATTGATGTAAATACACATAACTATAATAGGAAGAGGGCCAAGAGCCGCCCTTATGCGCCGCGGCCGGGATTTGAACCCGGGTCAAGGGCTCGACAGGCCCTCATCCTAAAACCGGGCTAGACTACCGCGGCATTTCTAGATTTTGTTTTAACTAGCCCGGCCCGCACTAGTATATAATTTTCACATACTTAAAAATCCTTCGCTTGTTAAGTTGGTAGTGCTCAAATACTGTATTTAAGTTTTAACTGGAAAGTAATAGCTATATATAAAAATAAAAAATAATATAGCAGTTTACATAATGTTGACTAATTATCAAGGATTAAAGCAATAAAATAGTACTCTCAAATATTTTATAAATTTATATTAAAAATTTCATAAGTAGATTACAATAATTAATAGTTTATAAGAAATTAGGAGAATTAGTGTATATAGTATTTTTATTTACATTTCATACTATATATTTATAATCTACAATAAAATATACTATTTTTGAAAAAGGAAATTTAGCCCTAATATAAGTAAGCTTTTCTCAGACCGCACTATTCCTAGCTCTTCCTCGACATTCCATAGCTTAGGTTAGTCCTAAGTGTATTATCATCAGCTTCAACCACTCCTGCTTAGTAGATGCTAATGCCATAAGCCTTCCATTTGAGATTGCTCAATTCCAAACGTTGAACATCATCAAAGGAGATATCATCCTGCAAATATAGTTATAATTTAGTGAAAATACATGTACTTTATTATAAACTGAGGACGTCCTTCTTAAACGCCTAGAACAGCTCCAATAAATCTAAATAATTAAACGCCGGGGACGGGATTTGAACCCGTGTGGGGTAACCCCCACTGGCTCTCCAGGCCAGCCCCTTGGTCCGCTCGGGCACCCCGGCAAATATAAAATAATAAGCTAAGTATTAAAAACGTTTTTGTAATAAACAAAGGGTTTAACTTAGCTAAATCAATTCTATTTCAATATATACATCATCTGGGACTCTTACTCTCATGAGTTGTCTCATTACTCTTTCGTCCGTAGCAATATCTATTATCCTTTTATGAATCTTCATCTCCCAATGCTCCCATTTCTTTCTTCCTTCACCATGTGGCAATTTCATTACAGGCACTTCCATTCTAGATGTAGGCAATGGGATTGGACCATTTATTTCTATCCCTGTTTTCTGAGCTAATGCTTTTATTTGATTAATCACAAAATTCAGATTTTCTATGTTAGTACTCCAAAGTCTAATTCTTGCTTTAGTAGGCATAAAAATCACCGTAATAAAAAAATTACTTAATCTCGACTTTCTTTGGTTTAACGTCTATTACTACACCTACTCCTACTGTCTTACCCATATCTCTCATAGCAAATCTTCCTAATGCTGGGAAGTCTCTAAACTTCTCTGCAACTAGGTCTTTAATTGGTTTCATCTTGACTATTGCAGCATCTCCAGCCTTTAGGAATTGAGGATTCTTTTCAGCTTCTTTACCGGTCTTAGGATCAATCTTTGATGTTAATTCTGTCACTCTACAAGCAACGCTTGCAGTGTGTATGTGGACTACTGGTGTATAACCTACGCTTACGGCTGTCGGATGCCATATTACTATTATCTGTGCTGTCATTTCATCAACAACTGTTGGTGGTACGTTAAGGCTACCAGCTACATCTCCTCTTTTTATATCTTTCTTTTCTACGCCTCTTACGTTAAATCCAATGTTATCACCAGGCTCTGCTTTATCGATCTTTGTATGATGAGTCTCTATTGATCTAACTTCGCCGACTTTTCCTACTGGCATAAAGACTACTTTATCGCCAACTTTTAGTACACCGGTTTCTACTCTTCCTACCGGGACTACACCTACTCCAGATATTGAGTATACTTCCTGGATTGGAATCCTTAATGGTTTGTCTACAGGTTTTGGTGGGATCTCTAATTGATCAAGATATTCCTCTAGTGTAGGACCGGTATACCATTTCATATTTTCAGATCTATGAGTTATATTATCACCAGTTGGTGCTACTACTGGCACAAACTTAACTTTGCTCATATCATAGCCAAAGCTTTTCATGAACTTTCCTACTTGATCAACTATTTCTTTAAATCTCTTTTCATCATATGGAGGATCCGTTAAGTCCATCTTGTTTACTGCAACTATTACTTGATTAATACCCATTGTCTTTGCTAATATTATGTGCTCTCTAGTCTGACCTTCAGCGCTCATTCCTGCTTCATATTCACCCTTCTTTGCAGATATCACTAAGATTGCGGCATCAGCTTGGCTTGCACCAGTTATCATATTCTTTACGAAGTCTCTATGTCCAGGGGCATCAATAATTGTAAAGAAGTATTTCTTTGTCTCGAATTTCATAAAGGTTAAATTAATTGTTACACCTCTTTCTCTTTCTTCCTTTAGCCTATCTAGCAAGAATGCATATTTCTCTGATTCTTTTCCAAGCTTTTTGGCAGCTTCCTCGGCCTCTTTTATGGTCTTCTCATCTAGAAAACCTCTGTCCATTAATAATCTTCCTACTAATGTACTCTTTCCGTGGTCTATATGACCTATGACGATTAAGTTTAGGTGTGGCTTTTGTGACATCTTACTCCCTCTTGCACATATTTAACGTAACAAGCATTAAAAGTTTAGCTATAAGTTATCTTGAGCTTAATGCAATTCTTTCAATCTCTTCTTTCTTCCTAATAGCGAAGCTCTTTGGATCATTGCTAGCAGCAGCCATAATTTCCTCAGCTAGTGATTCTTCTATAGGTTTTGGATTATTAAAAGAGGACTCTCTTGCGCCCATTACAATATGTCTTAATGCCAAATCAACTCTTCTTTGAGGAGCAACATCGACCGCAACATAATAAACTATACCGCCATACATTATTCTTGTTACTTCTTCTCTAGGTGCGGAATTTTCTATAGCCTTTACGAGAACTTGAATAGGATTTTGGCCTGTTTTAAGTGCTATTATATCAAAAGCTGTTTTTACTATATTATATGCTAACATTTTCTTTCCTTTGTTCCTTCCAGGTCTCATAACATTATTTATTAGTCTCTCTACAATTGGTATCCTTGCTTTGCCAAATCTCCTATGCTCATGCCTTCCACCAGTATGAGGCAAATATACAGGCATTAATCCAATATATTTTTTCAGACTTGGATCTCTAACTTCTACATTTGTGTCCCACTTACCGAAAACCTTTATGTCTATCGACGACACTTCAAAGCTTTCCATTTTTATCCTAATCCAATAGTTAGTTTTTACTTAAATGTGTTTATGAAGGATTTTATAGTGCAATTACATAACTATAATATAATGAACCAGGAGAATTCAAACGACTTAATAAAGGTAGAAAAAGTAGACGCTTTCTTTTACCCCATACATGGTATTCCTACCATGGTATTATATCTAGAAGATGGTAGAGAATTTAAAATGTTTCAGATTCCCGTAGAAATAGTTATTGCTTTGAATAGATTACAAGAGAAAAGAGATTATGAAAAATTCCTAGGAGGGGATAGAAGAGAAAACATATATGATATTATAGCTTTCTCCTCTGAAGTAAAGGAACAATTAAATAAGATTATAAATAGAGTCATAATTAATGATGTAAATGAAGAATACGGGGTCTATATAGCGACTGTAGAATTCAAATTCGACGGAGTAATCATAGAAAAACAATTAATACCAAGCCATGCAGTATTCCTTGCATTAGTAGCAAACAAACCAATATATGTAAAGAAGAATTTAGTAGATGAACAAGAAAATCAAGACAGAAAAAAGAGTGATGAGGAACCTTAAAAATTTACCTTACTGGCTTTTGTTTTTTACCTTTATATAAAGCATCCAAAGATACCCCATTAACCATAATTACTTTATATCTTACTCCAGGTAAGTCGCCCATAGATCTACCTAAGGTACCTCCAATTCCAGCTATAACCACTTCATCATGTTCATCAATAAAATTTACTCCACCATCACCAGGTACGAATGCTGTCACGACTCTTCCATTCTTTACAAGCTGTACTCTTACTGCCTTTCTTACTGCAGAATTAGGCTGTCTTGATTCTATACCTACTTTTTCCAGAACAATACCTCTAGCCATAGGAGCTCCTTCTAGCGGATCAAACTTCTCTTTTAACCTTAACATTCTCCTTTTGAATTTCCTTTGATGCCATCTGAATTTAAGTCTCTTCAACCTTAATTTCCTAGCCGCAAACAACCCTTTTGGTGATTTACTTCCTGCCATTCTTTACACCCTTAAGTAATAATCACAGAATCAATATCCATATATCTTTTTAATATTAACTTTGCCCTAGCTACGTTTCTTCCTCCTTTACCTATCGCAATTCCTTTATCTTGGGGATCCACGGTTATATATACTGTTTTCTTGGAATTTGACTGAACAACTTTAACACTTCTTACTTTTGCAGGAGCCATTAGGTTTCTTACTAAATCTTCTAGATTATCACTATATCCAACAATCTCTATTGATTTGCCTATAAGTTTTTCCAATCTTTTTACATTTAATCCATTTTTACCTATTGCTACTCCCATTTGTTCTTGGTTTACAAGGAATATAATTCTGTTATTTTCTTCATCTACAATACAATCCCTTGCAGTAACACGTGTTATATCTTGAAAAAGCGACATATATCTTAATTCCTCCGATGTAAGTTTAATTTCAGGCACTTACTGAGTCCCCTCCTTTATTTGTTCAATCAATTTTGATTCCCCTGGGTCAATAACCCCGATGGTAGATATCATAAATGGTTTTCCACATAATTTACCTAAATCATAAGCACTCCCACCATATTCGTAAACAGGAATATTAGACAGCTTGGAGTAAGTCTTAATGTCATCCTTTAGATCTTGCCTTAAAGTTGATGCTATTATAATCATCTTAACTTTGCCGTTTTTTGCCATTTTTAGTGATTTCCTTGTACCGAAAATCACTTTACCAGTTCTCAATAAGGTTTTAAGTTCACTTTCAAAACGCACCACTTCTGACACTCTATTCACCTCATGTTTGGTTTCATGGTTAACTCCACTATCCCGGTACCTAATCTAATAGGCTGGCCAATTATAATATTTTCTACTACGCCTTTAAATTCTTCCATTTCTCCTCTTGCAGCCGCATCTAGCAAATGTTTCACTGTAACTTCGAATGCAGCCCTTGCAAGAACACTACTCTTTTCACCAGTAACTCCATGCCTACCTATTTGCCTAACTACTCCGGTTCTAGTCATTATATCTGCTACTAGTAGAATATGCCTCAGATCTACATCTAGACCCTGCTCATCTAACACTCTCTTTATTTCTCTAGCTATTGCTTCCCTAGCCGCTTCAATACCAAAAACTTCCTCTATCTCATGAATGTTGTTAGTTTGCACTTTTGTAGGATCAACACCCTTAACACCTATAACACCTTCTAAGTTAGACCCATCAGTGATAATGACGTATTCATCCCCTTTCTTTTGAACTATAGCTCTCCTAATTCCTTTTATTCCTTTTATCTTGGTATTGAGTAATTTCTCTCTCATCTTAAATAAGGCTGATATACTATCTAGTTCTTCAAAGTATATAGTGAATGTGTATTCATCAATATCTTCTATATGTACTTTACCTAATTTTAATTTAGAAATTGTCTTCTTCACATCAGATACATCAATACCTTTATCACTAAGCATTTCTTTATCTAGTTGTAAAGTTATAGACATATTAGATATATCTATACTTATAGATGCTATAATATGTTCTATTTTAGTATACTCAATTTTCCTAGCAATATCCAATGCTTTATCCCTATCAAATTTATATTCATCTGTCAGATATATAGTCATTATTGGAGTAGAGGGGGTTTTCCTCGCATCTACAATTTCTATCAATCTAGGTAAGCCTAATGTTACGTTTAATTCTCTGATACCTGCAAAGTGGAATGTCCTTAATGTCATCTGCGTACCCGGTTCTCCTATTGACTGAGCAGAAACAACACCTACTGCTTCTCCTGGTTCAATTAATGATTGTTGATAATCCCTTATTGCTAAATCTATTATTTTATCTACGTCAGACTCGTCTATATTTATTTCTATGTTAAGTAATGCTTGCCTTAGATCCTCTACTACTTTAGGCGGTAATTTATTAGAAGCTTGTTCTAATGCTTTTTCAATATAGGATTTAAGATACTCAGATACCATTCATTTCACCTCTTCCAACCAACTACTCTTTCAATTATTCTATTTACATCTACTGTTTTGCCATGAGAACTGTACATTGGGTGGACTCCATCTTCACCATATATAGGTTCGATAACTTCACCATACAGCGTTCTCACAGTACCATCGTATTCTATTCTCAGATCAGATAGAGCATTTATCAATCTTCTTTGCATATATCCGCTTTGTGAAGTCTTTACAGCTGTGTCCACTAATCCTTCTCTACCTCCAGCAGCATGGAAGAACATCTCTATTGGCGTTAACCCTCTAGTAAATGAATTATGTACAAATCCCCTAGCTTCTGGGGAAATGTCTCCAGGCTTAAAGTGTGGCAATGTTCTATTCATATAACCTCTTTTAATTCTTTCACCTCGTACTGATTGCTGACCTAACATTGCAGTCATCTGCGTTATGTTAAGTTCGCTACCTCTAGCTCCAGTTACTGCCATAATATATACATTATTAAATGGATCAAGATATTTTGTTGCTATATCTCCTGCAGTCTTTCTTAACTGATCTAATGTCTCTAAAATATGATCCTCTAGACTTTCCTCTGCTGTTCTACCCGGTATAAGTTCTAATGTACCTTCATTATATTGTTTTATGAATTCATCAACCTTTTGATATGCTAGTTTTGTTTGTTCATCAATTTCATTGAATGCGGCTGGTGGTATTGTTACATCATCTAATGTCATTGTAAATCCTCTTAGCTCTACGAATCTAATGAACAACTTAAATACATTGTCCATAAACCATCTTCCGTAATCGGATCCATATTCTCTTATTAGCCAATGCAAAATGCTTTCAGGCTGCTGGTTCCCAATAGCCTTCTTATCCAATACGCCTTCTAATAGAGTGCCGTTTTTGATTACTACAAATGAGTCGTGAGGACAAACTTCATTCTTGCACGCTCTAAAACCTTTAGAGATATTGGCAGGGCCATGGAAGTTAAAGTCCTTTGGAATGAATAAGCTTACTATTTGCTTTCCAGTATAGTATTCTCTAGGTGCTAGAATAGCTGGCTCTCCTAATTCACCTACAAAGTCAGTAACACCTAAAATAGTCATAGCTTCCTCTCTCGTAAGTAATGAGGTCTTAACGGTAAGTAAATAAGCACCGCTTATGTAATCTTGTGCACCACCCATTATAGGACCTCCATATCTTGGAGTTATGATATTTTTATGTACCAACATTATTTCTCTCGCTTCAGCTATTGCTTCTTCAGATTGTGGAACATGGAGATTCATTTCATCTCCATCGAAGTCAGCATTGTATGGAGGGCATACTAACAAGTTTAATCTAAACGTCCTTCCGGGTAGTATAACTACTTTATGACCCATCATAGAGATTCTATGTAATGACGGTTGCCTGTTAAATATTACCATATCTCCGTCTACTAAGTGCCTTTCTACTATGTAACCTGGAGTTAGGCTTGATGCTAGTTCTTTTCTATCTTTAACATATCTTAGATCTATTCTTCTTCCATCTGGTCTTATCACATAATTAGCACCAGGCCATTTCTCTGGACCATTAATTACATATTGCCTCATTCTTTCAATATTCATTTTAGTAACTTTTTCTGGCACAGTTAATGTTTTTGCAATAGTTATTGGAACTCCGACCTCATCTATGCTAATGTTTGGGTCTGGAGAGATTACTGTTCTTGCAGAAAAGTCAACTCTCTTACCGGATAAGTTACCCCTAAATCTTCCTTCCTTACCTTTAAGTCTTTGTGCTAATGTTCTTAAAGGTCTACCAGACCTATGTTTAGCCGGAGGTATCCCTGGAATTTCGTTATCAAAATACGTGGAAACATGATATTGCAAAAGATCCCATAAATCTTCTATTATTAATTGAGGAGCACCTGCGTCTATGCTTTCTTTTAATCTTTCATTTATTCTTATTATATCAACTAATTTGTGAGTTAAGTCATCTTCAGCTCTAATACCACTTTCTATAGTAATTGAAGGCCTTATTGTTATTGGTGGAACTGGCAAAACAGTTAATACCATCCACTCTGGTCTTGAATATTTAGGATCATAACCGAGTAACTCATAATCGCTATCTGGTATTCTTTCTAATCTTTCCCTTATATCAGATGGTGTTAGTCTTATAACTCCTTCTTTCCTTTCCTCATAAAAGTTATATGGCTTCTCAAGTTTTATTTTGAACTGCTTTTCACCACAATGAGGGCACTCCATATTTTTCATAGCGTTCTTTTTTACGTATTCCACCAGCCTTCTCGCAGCAGATGGCCATCTATTTTTAATTGCGTTATATATTCTAGTATATCTTTGTATTTCCTCCTCTCTAATTTTAAGTCTACCGCAATGTCTGCATGTAGCTCTTAAAATATCATAAATATGCTTAACATAGCCTACATGAATTACTGGTCTTATAAGTTCAATATGACCAAAATGTCCTGGACAACCATTCAGAGTATTACCACAAGTTGGACATTTTTGACCTGGTTCAATTACTCCTAGTCTAGGATCCATCACTCCTCCTTCTATTGGAGTACCATCTTCATCATATACTTCTGAGGTTATTATTGCAGTTACAGACATTTTTCTTATTTCATCTGGTGATAAAATCCCAAATTTTACTCCTTTAATTATCTTTTCACTCATTATTCTCACCCCCAATTTGAATCTTATCACCTAAAATTAATCTAGGTGAAATGACCATACTCATTAATTCTTGTAAGAGTAATTTAAATGCATAAGACACCGTTACTGGATATAAAGTAGTATTTTCACCATGTATTGGGCATACGTATCTATTTCTATTCCTATCATACCAACCTATATATCCGCATTTTTCACAAACATATACTGTAGCCTTATCAGAATTATCCAGCAATCTATCTTTAATTAACATTGCAGTCCCAAAACCGATGAGACAGTCTCTCTCCATTTCTCCGAATCTTAGTCCACCTTCACGTGCTCTTCCCTCTGTTGGTTGCCTAGTTAGTATCTGAACTGGCCCTCTTGCTCTCGCATGCATTTTATCTGCAACCATATGGTGTAATTTCTGATAGTAAACCACTCCGAATAGTACTCTGCTTTTAATCTTTTGTCCTGTCCTTCCATCATATACTACTTCAGTTGCATCAGGTAAGTAGCCAGACTCAAATATACCCTTCCTTATTTCATCTAAAGATGGTGTCTCTATAAATGAAGTGGCATCTACTTGTTTACCGGTTAAGGAAACATATTTTCCTGCTAACGCTTCCATTATCTGACCTATTGTCATTCTTGATGGTAAAGCATGTGGATTTAATATCACATCTGGTACTACTCCCTTCACAGTATAAGGCATATCAACCTGGTCTATAAGCATGCCAATCACTCCTTTCTGGCCATGCCTAGTTGCAAACTTGTCTCCTATTTCTGGGATTCTAAGATCCCTAACTCTTACCTTAACAAGCTTATTGCCCTCGGAAGATTCAGTAACTAAAACCAAGTCTACTGTACCCATTTCTCCATGCCTTGTTACTATAGATGTATCCCTCTTAGACTGTTCTGGTGATAATTCTTTAAATTCTTGCAAAAATCTTGGTGGACTAACTTTTCCTATTAGAACGTCTCCTCCTTTTACTTCAACCTCTGGGGGTACAATCCCGTTGTCTTCAAGCATTTTATAGTATTCATTACCTTTATAGCCTTTAGTTCCCGGCTCTGGTCTCATTATCTTATCTTCTTGTCCACCAGGGTACTTTAGTTCTTCAGTAGAATAAAGTCTAAAGAACGTAGATCTATACATTCCTCTTTCCACAGAGGACTTATTCATTATGATTGCATCTTCCATATTATATCCTGTGTACGACATTACTGCTAATATTGCATTATTGCCTGCTGGTCTATCATTATAACCTATTATATCTAATATTCTAGTTCCTACTAACGGTTTTTGAGGATAATGAAGTAAATGGGCACGTGTATCAGTCCTCAACTGATAATTTGCAGCGTAAAGGCCTAATGCTTGCTTAGCCATAGCGGATTGGTATGTATTTCTTGGTGACTGATTATGTTCTGGATATGGAATAATTGATGCAGTAATCCCTAATATAGCTGGAGGCCATATCTCTAAATGAGTATGATCTTTTGTTAGGTCTTCCGGTTGTAATGCTACATAAGCGTTTTCTTCTTCCTCTGCATCTAAGAATTCTACTTTGCCTTCTTTAACTAGATCTTGAAATGTTATTTCCCCATTTCTTAGTTTATCTATATCTTCTTTTGTTACTAAAGGCTTTCCATCTTTCACAACTATTAATGGCCTTCTAAGTCTTCCTCCATCACAGTTTATATGAACCTCGTTAATATATTCTGTTACTATATGAGCTACGTTGACCTCGTCACTTATTTTGCCAGACCTACGGAATTCTCTAAGTTTATCTGCTAATTCTTTACCATCAGGATAATAACCCAGTAATCTCCCATTAAGATAAACCTTGCTCCAATTAAGATATTTGTTTACATCTTCCTCTTCTGACGAAATTCTATTTATTAATTCCTCTTGCGATAATACACCTAGATCATAAACCACTCTTTCTACGGTCGATTCGTTTATACCTACTGAAACTTGTCCCATTAATGCTATGTTCTTTACTAGACCACTATTTGGACCCTCTGGAGTTTCAAAGGGACATATCCTACCCCATTGAGTACCATGCAAGTCTCTAGCCTCAAAGTTGGGCTGACCTCTTGCTAGTGAAGACACAACTCTTCTCAAGTGACTTAACATTGATAACCAGTTAGTTCTATCCAAAAGTTGACTTACACCAGTCCTTCCCCCAACCCAGTTACCCGTGGCTAAAGCATGCCTTATTCTTTCTGTAATTATATCAGCTCTAACCAATGCAGTAATTGATAGTCTTCTTCCCCTAACTTTAGCTTTTTCAAGTTGATAAACCAAGTCTTTCACAAATGCTTTGAATGCAACTCTGAATAGGCTTGTGAATAGATCGCCTGCTAGTCTAATTCTTTTATTAGCATAATGATCTTTATCATCTGGTTCTCTTCTGCCTAGATATAACTCTAAAAGTTTACTTACTGCAGCTGCAAGATAATATCCTTTCTTTTTCCTATCCTCTGGTGAAGTACCTAGATGGGGTAAAAAGTATTTGTCTATTATTTGCTCAGCTCTCTGGATTCTATTTTCTCTTTTTTGACCTATAGCTACTCTATTTCCTATAAAATCTAGTGCGTCTTCAACAGTAGTTATAGAACTTGCTTGTTCTAATGATGGAAGTAATTCGTTCTGAACTTCTGGATCTAATGAGACAGCATAAACTATATCTTTATCTGTCGTGAACCCTAATGCTCTCATCATGATTACAAATGGTATTTTTCCAGGAACAGTTGCAAATGAGACTTGAATAGTACTATCTTTCAATCTCTCGATAACAACTTGAACTCTATAACCAGCTGCGGCAGATGTTATTTTAGCTACATGCGTAATATTTGATCCGCTCTTACCAGTATCAACTAAAACTCTATTTGTAGCTAAATCCTCTTGAGCTACAATAACTTTCTCTGTTCCGTTAACTATGAAGTAACCACCGGGGTCTTTAGGATCCTCTCCAATGTTTATTAACTCTTCATATGTCATGTTTGATGTGGGATCTGCTATTGATTTAAGCATAATGGGCAAATCGCCTATATATACTTCTACAGGCTCGCCTTCTATGTTATTCTCTACTGGAATCATAGTCAAATATAATGGAACAGAATATGTTAAGTTCCTCAATCTTGCTTCCATTGGAGTTATATCCTTGGGTGGACCCTTGTCAGTTTCTCTAATACTTGGCCTATCGTATCTAATTTTACCTAGCTTGATTTTTAAACCAGGTATTTCTGTGGCTATTTCTCCTTGTTCATCTATTACTTGCTGAAGTTTATTCCTAAGGAAATCATTAAATGAGTCTAAGTGTTGTCTTACTAAACCTCTAAGTTTAAAATATGACTTTACTATTTCCCATCTATCTTCTATGCTTAAACTCATTAATTATCACCCACTAATTACATACCTATATGTAACTACGTCTCCAGAAAGTGAACTCTTCCTTGTTATTTTAATTATATCACCCGGCTTAGCATTAATTGTACGTGCAATAGGGTCTGAGGCCCTTATCCAGGGCAACTGTTCAGGCCTTATACCCAATTCCTTAAGTATTGTGTATGCTTCCTCAACGCTAAGCACCTCGTGTTTAGGAACAAGCTCGTGCTGTCTTGGATCAATCTTAATTTTAGATTGAGAACGCATAATAATTCACCAAACTAAGTCGTAATATCTAACTCATTCTAACTAGTTAAAAAAATTATGTTAATGAGGAAAGAAGTTTTCTTGCGTTATCCAACATTATTTTTGCTGATGAGTAAAGTTCGTCATAGGATAGCGATATTCTAGCTAAGCCTTGTTGTATGGCCTTCATTCCTACTGCAGCAGCAACTCTTGGATATACTTCCCATTCAGTCATTTTCGGAATTATATAGTTTTCACTTAATCCTTTTTCCCTAGCAAAGGCGGCTAATTCCCTAGCAGCTTCTATAACCATTTCATCTGATATGGTTTTTGCACGTACATCCAAAGCTCCTCTGAATACTGCAGGAAATATTAAAGAGTTATTCACTTGATTAGGAAGATCGCTTCTTCCAGTTGCAACTATTTTTGCACCAGCTTTTTTAGCCTCATCAGGCCATATTTCTGGAACCGGGTTAGCCAAAGCAAAAACTATAGGATCTTTGTTCATAAGTTTTATCCATTCTGGTTTTATCACCCCAGGCCCAGGCTTAGATGCTGCTATTAGTACATCTGCGTTCTTAAATGCTTCTTCTAAAGTCTTTACTCCTTCTTTGTTAGTTTTTTCTAGTAGCTCGTATTTCCAAGGGTTTTCGAGCTTCATTTCATCTTCATCTTGCCTCCCCTTATATAGAGGGCCACGACTATCTATAACAACCATATTTTCATAAGGAATTCCGTATTTATATAGTAATCTTGCTGTAGCTATATTTGCTGCACCGGCCCCGTATAGAATAATTTTCATACTTTTAGGATCTTTACCTGTTATTTCGATTGAAGTTATAAGACCAGCTAATGTAGCACCTGCTGTACCTTGTTGATCATCATGCCAAACGGGTATTTCTAATATTTGTCTCAATTTATCAAGTATGTAAAAACATTTCGGTGATTCTATATCTTCTAGATTTATACCACCAAAAGCAGATTCTAATATTTTAACTGTTTCGACTATTTTATCTGGATCTTTTGTATTAATCGGTAACGGAATGGCATCAACACCACCTAAATATTTAAAGATAAGGGCTTTCCCTTCCATAACAGGCATTGCAGCTTCGGGCCCAATATCACCCAATCCTAAAACTCTAGTACCATCTGTTACAATTGCTATTGCGTTCCATCTATAGGTATAATGAAAAGATAAGTCTTTATTTTTTGCAATCTCTTTTGAAACAGCAGCCACTCCAGGGGTATATAAAACACTAAAATCATCTAATGATTTAATAGGAACTTTAGGTATCATTTGTATTTTTCCTTTATATTTAGAAGAAATCTCAATTGCCTTTTTATCTAATTCGCTCAATCTAATAACACCATTAACTTTACTAAATATAAGATTAAATTTTTTGTAGTGCGAAGTTGATATATAAAATAGCTTACATTTGGTGAAAAGTTATGTCTCAACAATTACAAAGTAGAAAATTAAGACAGCCTATAGTTGTTGTTTTAGGACATGTAGATCATGGTAAAACTACCTTATTAGATAAAATAAGAGGGACTGCAGTTGTAAAAAAAGAGCCAGGGGAAATGACACAAGAAGTTGGGGCTAGTTTTGTTCCTACTAGTGTTATTGAAAAAATAGCTGAGCCATTAAAGAAAAAATTTCCTATTAAATTAGAAATTCCTGGTTTATTATTTATTGATACGCCCGGTCATGAGCTGTTTAGTAATCTAAGGAAAAGAGGTGGTAGTGTAGCAGATATAGCAATTCTAGTAGTAGACATTGTGGAAGGATTTCAAAAACAAACTTATGAATCAGTAGAAATATTAAAAAGTAGAAAAGTTCCGTTTTTAGTTGCTGCAAACAAAATTGATAGAATACCCGGTTGGAAGCCCGTTGACACTTATTCCTTTCTTGAAAGCATTAAACAACAAAGAAATGATGTACAAGTACAATTGGATAATTATGTTTATAGACTAGTAGAGCAACTAGCCGAACTAGGGCTTAATGCAGAAAGGTTTGACAGAATAAAAGATTTTACCAAGAATATAGCAATAATCCCTGTTTCAGGGAAAACCGGAGAAGGAATAGCAGAACTCTTAGCTTTACTTGCAGGATTAACGCAAAATTATATGAAAACTAAGTTAAGATTTGCAGAAGGCCCAGCAAAAGGGGTAGTCTTAGAGGTTAAAGAACTTCAAGGATTAGGCTATACAATTGATGCGATCATTTATGATGGAATACTAAAGAGAAATGATACAATTGTACTTGGAGGATTGAATGGTCCAATAGTAACTAAAGTTAGAGCAATATTGGTACCGAAACCATTGCAAGACATAAAGATAGTAAAATATGACTTTACACAAATAGATGAAGTATATGCCGCTGCTGGTGTTAAAATATATGCCCCAGATTTAGAAAATGCCCTAGCTGGATCTCCGCTATTCGTTGCAGAAAACAGTGAGCAAATAGAGGAATATAAAAAAGTGATCCAAGAGGAAATTGCTAGTGTAAGATATTATAATGCAAATATATCTGGAATCGTCCTAAAGGCAGATAGTTTAGGGAGCCTTGAAGCATTAATAGAAGGTTTAAAACAGAAAAATATACCTATAAGATTGGCCGATATTGGACCAATAACTAAAAGGGATATAACAGAAGCGGAACTTAGCTTACAAGGCTCTAAGGAATTTGGCATAATAGCTGCATTTAGAGTAAAGCCTCTTCAAGGAATAGTGATACCTAGCAAAATTAAGGTAATTTACGGAGAAATAATATATCAACTTTTAGATGACATAGAAAAATACATCACAGAAATAAGAGAAAGTGAAAAGAAAAGAACATTAGATTCTCTAGTTTTGCCAGGTAAATTTAGAATAATACCTGGCTATGTATTTAGAAGAAGTGATCCAGCAATAGTAGGTGTTGAGGTACTAGGAGGTGTAATAAGACCAAAGTTCCCCTTAATAAAGAAAGATGGTAAAAGAGTTGGGGAAATCCAACAAATCCAAGATAATAAAAAGAGCATTGATAGAGCTACTAAAGGTATGGAAGTTGCTGTGTCTATTAAAGGAAATGTAATGGTAGGAAGACAAATAGAAGAAGGTGATATATTATATACTGATGTTCCAAAAGAAGACCTAGAAATATTACTCACAAAATATAAGGACATTATAACAGATGATATGAAAGAGGTTATAAAAGAGCTAATTAACATAAAAAGAACTGAGGATCCTACATACGGACTTGGGGTTCGGGTCGAGAGCTAATTTCTGTTAAGACTTCGTTATTCTTAATAACGTACTGGCAACCTCTTTGTATTCCTCTCATCCCCTCATTCTTCTTCCCCTGCTCTGTCGCATTTCATCCTTCATTGTGGGGGCTTTCAGGAGAGACCCAGGCTCTCCCACATCCTCCGTTTTTCCTGCATACCTCATTTCTCGCCCATCCCCCTTCTTTGGGGGGATAAACGGGTTCATCGAGTTTGCTCAACGATATAGTCGCTATCGAGATTAATAAGTTTTGTAATTAAGATTTATAGAGATTTTCATTAGTTTTAATAGTTTGAAACGGCTACAGTTGTAATTAACTCATCTTCTTTAAAGAATATACTAATTTCTCTCCTAGCTTTTTCTTCACTGTCCGAAGCATGAATTACGTTCTCAGCTTTACTTAAAGCGTAATCACCCCTTATTGTGCCTGGTGGGGCTTCCTTTGGATCGGTGTTACCTATCATTTTTCTTATAACACTTACTACATCATCTCCTTCTATAACCATACATACTACTGGACCAGATGTAATATAATTTATTAATTCCTCAAAGAACGATTTGCCTTTGTGCTCCTCATATAGTTTTTCAGCTGTATTTCTGTCCATTTTTACCATTTTCATTCCTATTATCTTTAGACCTCTTTTCTCAAATCTACTTATTATTTCTCCTATCAGATTTCTTCTTACACCATCTGGCTTTATCATCACAAAAGTTCTTTGAAAAGCCATTTACTTACCACCCATATATGATTTTGTCCATTTTAGTTTTTTTGGGTCTCTATGCAACTTTAACATAGATTTTCTACACTTATTTGAACAGAACCATAAAATGCTACCATCATTTCTAACATACATTATCCCTGTTGCTGGTGGGATTTCCTTCCCGCAAAAACTACATTGTTTAACTGATGGCATGTCATGATATAAAAGAGAGTGAAGTATTTAAGTGAATTGGTTTTTTGATTAGTAAGGGATACTAAAAATGAGTGAAAAAGAAAAGACCCAAACACAGTCTACAATAATTGAAGAGTTCGGTTTTCCTGCAGAAGTAATACAAATTCTAGATAGAACTGGCGTAACAGGAGAGGTAACTCAAGTAAGAGTTAGAGTATTAGAAGGAAGAGATAAAGGAAGGATACTAACTAGAAATGTAAAAGGACCTGTCAGACTTGGAGATATTTTGATCCTTAGAGAAACTGAAAGAGAGGCAAGAAAACTAACAACAAAGAGGTAAAAATTCAATATGCCTCTTTTTGTATTATCTAAACCAAATACTCTACATTTTTTAACTCAACTAAGATCTAAAAATACAGATCAAATTACATTTAGAAAAACCTTAGTAAAATTAGGTAGAATAATTGGCTATGAGATTCTAAATATGCTAGATTATACTATTGTTGAAGTAGAAACACCATTAGGTGTAAAAGCAAAAGGGGTTTATATTTATGATTTAGAAAACATTGTTGTAATTAATATTCTTAGAGCAGCCACTCCTTTAGTGGAAGGGTTACTCAAAGCCCTTCCTACGGCAAGACTAGGAGTAATAGCGGCAAGTAGAAAAGAAAAAGAAGTAGAAAACGGTTTCCCGGCAGAAATGCAAGTACAAATTTTCTATAATAAAATACCGGAGATCAATTCAAAGGATACAGTAATAATTGCTGATCCTATGATAGCTACAGCGAGTACTATGTTACAAGCACTTAATATTATAAAGAAACAAAATCCAAAAAGAATCTTTGCCGTTTCAATAATTATATCAGAATATGGTGTTAAAAGAATACTTGAGGAACATCCCGATGTAAATATAATTACACTATCTATAGACCCGGAGCTTGATAATAGGGGCTATATCATACCAGGTTTGGGCGATGCAGGGGATAGGGCTTTTGGTTAAATATTTTTATGCTTATTAGTATTCTTCAATAATTATGGTTAAAATAGGATTAGAGGTACATGTTCATCTTACTTCACTTAAAACAAAGTTATTCTGTTCTTGCCCAAGTGATTATACAAATAAAGAACCTAATACTAATGTCTGCCCAGTTTGTCTTGGGTTACCAGGTGCAATACCAGTTCTAAATGAAAATGCAGTTAAATCGGCTATAATGGTGGCTCTTGCGATAAATGCCGAAATAGCAGATAAATTGGTTATGGTAAGAAAACATTATTTCTACCCTGATATGTCAAAAAATTATCAGATATCACAGTATGATGGGCCAGGGAGCATTGCTATATGTAAAGGGGGTTATATAAGACTTAGAGAAGGCAAAATAGTTAGAATCAGAAGAATTAACATAGAAGAAGATCCAGCTAAGATAGTCTATCCTACAGGATCAATGTTAACGAGTAGATACACTCTTCTAGATTATAACAGATCCGGAATGGGACTTTTAGAGATAGTTTCAGAGCCAGATATGACAGAGCCTAAGGAAGCAAGAGAATTTATGGAAAAATTAAGATCAATACTTGAACATCTGGGTGTATGTAACTGTGATCTTGAGGGTGCCATGAGAGCTGATGCAAATATATCTGTAGAAGGAGGAGAAAGGGTTGAAATTAAAAATATAGGCTCTGCAAAAGAAGTAGAAGAAGCTTTAAAGTATGAGATTGCTAGGCAAAAAGCAGCCGTAAGTCAAGGGATTAAAATAAATAGGGAGACTAGGCATTGGGACTCCGAAAGAAAAGTTACAGTTCCAATAAGAACAAAAGAGACTGAAGAGGATTATAGATATTTCCCAGATCCCGATTTACCGCCATATCCTATAACAAAAGAATACATAGAAGAAATAAGGAAGATTTTACCAGAATTACCAGATTTAAGAATCAAAAGACTTGTTCAACAATATGGAATAACTGAGTATGATGCAACTGTCTTAGTAATGGATAAGGCTCTTGCAGACTTATTCGAAGAAACTGCGAAAGAATATAAAAATTATAAAGAACTTGCTAATTTAATAATAAATGACTATCTCAGATGGCTTAATGATAAAAACTTGAGGCCTTCACAATCTAAGGCTACACCTAAACATTTGATAGAATTGTTAAACCTGCTAGATAATGGAACAATAACAATAAAAATAGCTAAGGAAATCCTCCCAGAAGTTGTCATAGAGGGGAAATCACCCTCGTTGATAATTAAAGAAAAAGGATTAACTGCAATAAAAGACCAAGAATATTTAGTAAATATAATTAAGGAAGTTTTAAGTGAAGAACCAGATGTAGCAGAGAAAGCAAAGAAAGATCCGAAGGTTATTAACTATATAGTCGGAAAAGTAATGAAAAAGACTGGTAAAAGAGCGGATCCACAATTAACTAATAAGCTCATAAAGGAAATACTAGGTATTAGTTAAATCACTGCGTGGGTTTCTTCATCACATTTCAGTTCTTAAAACCCCGTTCATCAAAAATATTAGAAAGAATGAGGGGTATTTATTTGAATATGCAAAAGGATAAGGATTTAAGATTAAGATTGACTGTAGTAGATTTACTTAAAGAATTAAAAAATAGCTTTACTTATAAGGAACTCTCAAAAATATTTAATATCCAGGAAAGTTTACTTTGCAGATATGTAAATGGTTCGACTATACCCAGTGAATTGCATGCTAAGGAAATTCTTGATAAAGTAAAAACTAGGGAATTTCTCACAAAATTTCTTCTTAAAAAAATTGTAATTCATGATGATGGTTACGTTGATACTTCTGGATTATTATTCTATCCGAATTTACTAAAAATTTTGATAGAAATTTACTACAGCAAATTCTTTGGTAATAAAGAGATAACCAAGATTATAACAGTCGCTGTTAATGGGATTCCTTTCGCTACTTTAACTGCAGAAGTCTTGGCTAAGCCATTAGTAATAATTAAAAAACATAAAGACTCTATCTACATAGATTACGTTGACGAAAGCTTAAAGGAGTCGGATGGAGTTATAACATCAATTTTCATAAGAAGTGATTATATTTCTAAGAACGATAAGGTACTTCTAGTAGATGATGTGATAAGAAGTGGCAAGACTATATTTACGGCTTATAAACTGATCAAGAAAGCCGGTGCTGATGTAATAGGAGCGTTAATCATAGCTTCTGTAGGAAATGAAAGAAGTAGTTATGTTAATAGTATACCAGTAAAACCTATTTTTGTATTATAAGATGATTGGTAAGATAATCCAAGGAGTATATTATATAAAAGGAGACTATAATGTGTATCTTATAATAAACGAGTCTAATGGTATACTTATTAATAGTAGTGACGGTAATGATAGTAGTCTAATAATAGAAGGAATAGAAGAAATATTATCAAATTATAATATAGACATTAAATATTTAATACTGACAGATCATTACGAAGAGTCGTCTGGAGGAGCGAGCTATATTATATCATTTTTTAGAATACCTTTTGTTGTCTCAAGTTCTGAAGAAGCGATTTTTATAAGAAAAGGGGTTGGAAAAAATAAGAAATATAATCCAGTAAGTATAAACTTAGAGATAAAGAATAAAATAGCTAAGATCGAAAAATTAAGAGTAATTAAAGCCAATTCTCCTTCTTTTGGATCCATAATAGCTCTATATAATAATATATTATTTTCTGGTGTGAATAGAGTCTCAGGTATTATCAACAAGATAAACTATATATGTGATGCTTATGAATGTATGAAAGTAGAAGAACCTTGGTATTTGAAGAGATATGTGAATCATGTGGAAGATTTACAGAGACAAAATACTGTGAAATAAGGAAAATTAATGTATGCGTAGATTGTTGCCTTCTTTGTAACCTTAGAAATAAATGTGATATTAGAGTTTGGTTTTACAGTTTAGTTCCAACAAGTACTCAGAAAGGTACGTTGAAAAAATGAGACCCTATATAATTATTTTTAGTACAATGTCAATAGACGGAAGAATAGCCGCTAAAGACTCTTATAGCGAACTAAGCTGTCCATTTGATAAAATAAGACTGCATTTAGTAAGAAGCGAAGTAGATGCGGTACTCGTAGGAGCAAATACAGTAAAAATTGATAATCCTAAGTTGTTATTAAAATATGCAAAAGGGAAAAACCCAATAAGAGTAACTATATCAAGTGAATTGGATCTCGACCCTTCTGCAAATATATTTACATTGCCTCCTACTACAATTTTATACACAAATCAAACTAATTTGAAAGAAAAAGAAAAGATAATTGAGGAGTTAAAGAAAAGAGGAGTAATCATAAGAGCATTAAACAATTTATCATCATGCAGTGTTGCAGAAGACTTATATGAGTTGGGTATAAGAAGACTTCTCATTGAGGGAGGAGGCAAAACTATATGGAATTTTATAAAAGAGGATTGCTATGACGAACTTAGGGTTACAATATCGCCAAAAATTTTTGGAAACGGTGTCTCACTAGTAAATGGAGAAGGATTTGAGGGAATAAAAGCACCTACATTAAGACTTATAGACTATAAATTATGTGAATGCAAAAACGAAATACATATTAGATATAAAAAATTATAAGAATGCCTTATATGTTAACTGGTATATCTCGCCTTGCTCTAACTTTGTAGCATTTCTCTTATACTTCATAGAGTCTCCTATGCTGTTCTCACCGTGAAGCTTAACCCATTTATCTAACGGAACTTGATATTCTTTTAGTATTTTATCTCTATAAAGATCATTTAGTACATTATATGTACAGAATGGTATTACTCTACCATCAGGTGTTACATAATGGATATCACATCTCATTACTCTTTCAATATCATAGTTATAAAGATCCATAAAGTGCATTGTACCCAAGAATAGTGTTCTATAATGCCATTCACCCAGAGCTTCATAGTTATGATTAACAATAATACTGTATAACATCTTATATACATCAAAGTCTTTAGGACCTTTCTCTTTATCAATAAACTTCCTTAAGTTATAGAGTAATTTGACTCCTATCCAGTATTTGTTCCCTCCTTCTCTTAATTCTTCTGTTTTATCTCTTAGATATTCCAATA
>ERZ1684502.18-NODE-18-length-58431-cov-184.765400_pt1 | contig 58431 bp, 84 predicted proteins | sample MGYA00580192_ERZ1684502 | MGnify/ENA primary metagenome ERZ1684502 (study PRJEB41476, sample SAMN13258264) | hydrothermal vent metagenome | biome: caldera [ENVO_00000096]; feature: acid hot spring [ENVO_00002120]; material: acidic water [ENVO_01000358] | place...
AACACAACCTCTCATCTGGTTTTTCTGGTAACCTTTTAATCACTTCATATAGTAACTTTTTAACCTTAGCAGTATTCTCTGCCATAACTTTTGTAACCTCTTCGGCCGTTACTGGTACTTCGGCAAAAACATCATAATCCGTTATCATTCCGATTACACTGTAGCACATTTCTGCCTCACAAGCCAAGTTTACCTCTGGGACTAATGTCATTCCAATTATATCTGCTTTAAATACTTCCTTCCAAATCCTACTTTCTGCTCTAGTTGAAAACCTAGGACCTTCAATACAAATGTATGTCCCTTGTTCATGGACAACAATACCAAGATCTTTGGCTGCTTTTATGATAATACTTCTTAAATGCTCACAGAAAGGATCTGCCATAGAAACATGAGCTACTGTTGGCCCATCAAAAAACGTATATGTTCTTCCCTTAGTCATATCGATAAATTGATCTGGAACAACAAAATCTCCTGGCTTATAGTCTAAACGTAAACTGCCCACAGCAGAAACGGCAATTAACCACTTTACCCCTAAACTCTTTAACGCCCATATATTGGCTCTATAATTTATTTTATGAGGAGGAATTCTGTGCAATCTGCCATGCCTAGGTAAAAATGCCACCTTCTTTCCTTCTAGTTCCCCTATAATTATATTGTCACTTGGCTCCCCATAAGGTGTATATACCTTTATTTCTCTCACATTTGTCAAAATCTGAGGGTCATAAAGACCTGAACCCCCTATTATGCCGATACTTACTTTCTCCTTTGGCTCAATCATCACACTTTTTTTAGCGAATTGATATAAAAAAGTATAAACCAAAAAATTGATTAAGTTTTATTTCAAGAACTTCTGGGAATTTAAATTGCCAAAGATCCCAGTAAGAGTTGTAAAATGGGAAGAAGTAGTAGAGTGGTCTACTGGTTTAGCAGAAAAAGTAAAAGAGAGTGACTATAATCCTGATATAATTATTGCTATAGCCAGAGGCGGTTTGGTGCCAGCCAGAATAGTAGCTGACGTACTAGGAGTAATTGATATATTATCAATAAAGATCGAACATTGGATAGAAACTGCGTCTTTTACCCCGCAGGCTAGAGTAAAATATCCCTATAAGCTGAATTTAGAAGGGAAAAAGGTTCTAATTGTTGATGACATTACTGATACGGGTGATAGTGTAGATTTAGCTAGAAAATATGTAAAGGAAAATTTTAACCCATTTGAAATTAAAACTGCAACAATGCAAATAATAAAACCAACAGCAAAAATTGAACCAGATTACTATGCAGTTGTTGTCGAAGATTGGACATGGTTTATGTATCCCTGGAATTATTGGGAGGACGAGATAAACTTAGTGAAAAAAATAGTAGCTGAAGACAATAGAGTAATAAATGATCTTGAGCTACTAAAGAAAAAGTTTGTCGAAAGCTATAACATAGAACCCCCAATACCATTAGAAAAAATTGTAGCTGAAATGAAGAGAAGAAAACTTATTTAATATATTTTATATCTTAACTTCCCAATTGCACCTCCAAATGTTTTTTTAACCCATTCTGCATCGGGAAGTTCATCACCTACTACGTATACTTTAGTTCCATAATTTTCTGCTTCCTGAGCCAATTTCTCTAATTCACTATTAGGTTCGTCATAAACAATGAGAGAATCCACTGCACCCATATGCAGTGCCTTTCTTATCTCTTCAATACCATAAACAACTAATCCGTCATCCTTAGCTATATGATATTTTAGTTCTTCTAACAAATTCTGAATTTGAACGTATTTTTGATTTTTCAATACCTCTTGCGCTTTCATTACTAGTTCTCTAAGACCCGCTTCACCTTGATCTGGTATGTCAAATAAGGGTTGTAATACTAGTTTCTTAAGCCTATAATCTAAATAGTCTCCCTCATAGAAATCTCTTTTAGCATAACCAGGACCACCTAACAGTATACCTTTAAGTTTTTTAGATTCTACGTAAGGTAGCAAATAAGCATTGGCTTTTTCTCCGACTTCCTTTAAGAAATTCTCATACATTTCCTCTATTATTCTATCCATACGTCTCTGTGATTGACCCCCCATCATGTGTTTTCCTGGTACAAAACCTTCGAACTCATCCAAAATTTCGATTCTAGTCCCTTTTAAAATTCCAATAGTTGCATAGTCCCTTTCAACTATAATCAGACCATATACATCAGACTCTTCTATCATATCTTCAAGGAATTCTACATGGAAAAACTTATCTGTTCGATAGAAGAATACTGGTACTTTTTCTGGTGGCGAAAATACAAAACATTTTGACTCCCCAGTGGTCATATTCTCTCCGCAAAATATAACTAGACCGTTATCTGGAACCTTAGGAATTTGTGTTAGTCTATCTATTGCTGCTTGTATAGCAGTTGATACTGCGTCTCTTGTTCTCTTTAATTTGATATTTTGGGCTATGGAATACTCTTGTCTTAGAAGAGATAGCACATCAGGTATTGGCCTACCAGGTGGTATGTATAATGATAATAAAACAGTAGCGGGGGCAGACCATTTTTTTAATTCTCTAATTAAAACTTTTAATTCCTGCTTACTTAACTGATACCTATCAAAGGCTCATCCCTGCTCGATAAACATCTTTTTATTTTATGTCTAATAAAACTTGCTCCATCTGAGAGCTCTTTGACTGAAGAAAATGTTTTTAGCTATGTATTTTATATTAGATTTTGTGCGGGGGTGCCCGAGCAAGGTCAAAGGGGGCGGACTGAGGCTCCGCTGGCGAAGGCCTGCGTGGGTTCAAGTCCCACCCCCCGCACTTTATCTGAGTTCTTCTAATAGTTTTGCCAAATCTTCCTTAGTTATGTCACCTAATATTTCCCCATAAATTATTCCCTCAAGCTGAACTAGATATCCATTATTTAGCTTTTTTATATTGTATCCTTTGCATATTTCGCAAAAACCTTTAATTACTGATTTATATCCAGATTTGGTGATTGCATACCTTATTCCTTTGTATTCCTCTGCTTCTGAAATACTCGAAAAAATGTAAATTCTTCTAGAAAGTTCATAAAGTGCTAACTTAACTAAATCTTCGCTCTCTATTCCTTCTTCTCTCAAAGCCTTAGGTAATAGATAATCTTCGTCCACCTTACTTTTAATCTCTTTTATCTTCCTTCTTATCTCAAAAGCAGAATCTTTTAGATTTTCAACACATTCTCTAGATATTTCTCTAGATTTTTCTGAATCGCCTATCCATGCATATAAAAGGGCTAAAGAAATTTTTTCACAATTTGTCATACTAACCCCTCATTTTTATTTTATGAATATGAAATCCTCTTTTATTGTCTCGCCATCCTTAATTATAATAGATAATAATCCGTAATCGTTTGGATATCTTACTATCTCTAAGTTCCTTAAACTTTTAGCTAATTTATCTACAATGTAATAACTTCGTGGGGTCATAGACGCTCTAATATTAATAAAGAGAAATCCCCTATTAGCACCCAATTTTCTTTGCAATTCTTCTTCTTTACTTAAATCTATCATTGCATCAACAATTGTTCCAAGGTACTTTACACTCCTAAAAGGTATTATGTTTCTAAAATTTACTTTATAAAGAGAATGCAATGTAGCATATGTTAGTACTTCGCTAATTATAAGAGAAATGTCGCCAGAGAAATATTTAGCTCCTTTATTTTCAAAGATACTAGCATATATGTTATCTGTGATTCCTTCTATTAATTTCGTTGTTAAAAAAGATAGTAAGTTAATTATTTTATCGTCTATTTCAAGATCTATATAATCTGCGTCCTTTACGCTTTCATAAATGTAAAACGATAATTCCTTAAATTGATCTATTTCATTTTTTTCATGAGGGAGCAAATCGCCATCTATTTCAAGAGATGTAAATTTTAACTTCACGGATATTTAATATTAAAGAGTGATATTTTTGGCTTTACTAACTCTTTATCAGCCTTTTTACTAGTTCTTCTCAGGTTTAAGATCTGTAATTTTTTGCAATATATATTCTCGTTTAAGATTTGAATGAAACTGTAATTGTTTTAATTTGATGTCTATATAGCTTATGTAGTACTGATATTAAATTTCTATTTTTGATTTATTAGTTTCTAAACTAATATTATATTGTGTACTTGAAAAATCCCCCAAGAATAAAAGTTTTAGAGGCTTTAGGTGCAATAGCAGATGAAAGAGTTAAGGTTCTAAATGACAATGAATGCGAAGTCATTTCATCAGAAGGGGACAGAGTTTATAAAGTAGTGATAAAAGGGGACTTAGTAAGCAGTAATGATAACGGAACTGTATATAGAAATTACATTGGTTATCCTATTATTTCTTGCTTGATGCTCTTAAAGAGAATACCGTATAATGAAAAGCTTTCTAACGCATTGAAAGGGATTCCGTGGAGAAAACTCAATGAACAGTACAAGAGTTATGCAAAAGTTGAGGAAATCATATTTTCTATAGCAAAAGAGAGAGGAATTAATAAGGAGGAATTAGAAAATTTTATTAAGGTTGTATTATATGAACTTGGAAGATTACATCTTAGAAAAATTAGATGAACCTTTGTTTTGCGTGAATGAAGATGTCATTAGAGGAATTAAATTCAAAGTACAATATATTTATAACAATAAGCAGGATTAGTCTTAAAAATAAAGGAAAACTTCAAGGATTAAGGTTCGCAATTAAGGATATATTTTTAACTAAAGGAATAAGAACTACTGCAGGCTCTAGGATTTTAAAAAACTACGTGCCAGATAGAAATGCATATATAATAGACAAAATTTTGGCTGAAGGAGGAGAAATAGTTGGAAAAACAAATACACACGAGTTTGCTATGGGTGCTACAAATACCTCCTCATTGATAGGGCCAGCTAGAAATCCTATAGACCCGGAAAGAATAAGTGGAGGATCAAGCGGCGGCTCTGCAGTAGCAGTTGCCTTAGATTTAGCCGACGTAGGCATTGGAAGCGATACAGGAGGGTCTGTAAGAATACCTTCTGCATTATGTGGCGTTATAGGGTTTAAGCCGACAAGTGGTTGGATTTCGACAGACGGAATTATACCCTTTAGTTGGACTTTTGATACAGTAGGCATTATTGCTAAAAATATTAATCTAATAAGAAGAACATTAGAAGTTATTGCAGACTATAAGACGCCATTAATTGTACAAGCAAAAAGAAAACCAAAGTTGGGTTTATTCCTTTTTGGAGATTATGAAACATCTAAGGCATTAAAATCTGTCATTAATAAGTTGTCAAGTTATTATGACATGATTGAAGTTAATAGTGAGCTTTTGGTTAAGTATGCGGGGGAAGTTAGAAAAACCATAGCGTTAGCAGAAGCAGCTTCTTATCATAAAAAATTTTTCGAAAAACACAAAGACGAGTATTTCCCAGATGTTAGAAAATTACTTGAATATGGTTTTCAAATTTCGGCTGTTGATTATGTGAATGCGCTAAGACTTAGAAAACTGCTACTCGAAGAGTATCTCTCGTTATTCAAAGAGGTTGATTTGTTACTTTCACCAACAACTAGGATTATAGCGCCAAAAATAAGTGAAGTGATAGGTAACGAACTCAAATTCAGAGAACACTTAATTGCAAATACTGAAATTTTCAATACTGTTAGTGCCCCTTCTATATCAATACCAGTAGCCAAATACAATGATATGCCAGTAGGACTAATGATAAGCGGTGAACCATATAAAGATGGAGTAGTTCTAGATATAGCCGAGCAAATCTTGGAAATTGTTGGTTTTATTAAGTAGATTAGTTATATCTATCTTAATGGAGCAAAATAGGTTGATGGATTCAAACAAACTAAAGATTCTTAAGACAGGTACTACAACTGTAGGAATCAAAGTTAAAGATGGAGTGGTATTAGCTGCAGATAGAAGAGCTAGTGCTGGTTCATTTGTAGCAAATAAGTTTGTAAGAAAAGTTCTATACATTGCTCCTAATATAGGAATAACTACAGCAGGTAGCGTTGCTGATTTACAGTATATTTATGATATTCTGAAGAACTTGTATCACTACAATCTAATAACAGGGATGAGGCCCACAACAATAAAGGCTTTAGCTACATACCTCGCGAACCTTCTTTCTTTCTCTAAGTATTTGCCATATGTTGTTCAAATTCTAATAGGGGGCGTGGATGATCAACCGAGACTTTATAGTCTAGATTATCTTGGAGATATAACTGAAGAAGACTATACAGCGACTGGTTCTGGCTCTGTTGAAGCTATAGGCGTAATAGAAGATAGTTATAGACCCGATCTAAGTCTTGATGAAGCAGCAGAATTAGCTAGAAGAGCAATTTTCGCATCAATAAAAAGGGATCCTTATACTGGAACAGGAGTTATAGTAGCTAAGATCACAAAATATGGTCACGAGGAAAAAGAATATTACCTAGAAAAGAAAATCTAAAGATTTTTATTTTAATTTCCAAGTTTATAACTATGAATGTTAGATCTTCTGCGTTTAAAAATGAAGATTTCATCCCAAAAAAATATACTTGTGATGGGGAAAATGTCTCTCCAGAAATTGAATGGGATCCTGTTCCTAATGCTAAAACATATGCTGTTATAGTTGAAGATCCTGATGCCCCTGGAGGCACTTTTATCCATTGGGTTATTTACAATATTCATACAACTAAATTGCCAGAAGGCATAGAAAAAGCCGGAAAAACAAAATACGGGATTCAGGGTATAAATGACTTTGACGAAATAGGATATGGAGGACCTTGTCCTCCTAGGACTCACCCACCGCATAGATACTACTTTTACGTTTATGCACTAGATACAGAACTGCCAGAAAAATCTAGAATAACTGCGAATATGCTAAAAGAAATGATGGAAGGACATATTATTGATAAAGGAGTTATAATGGGGAAGTATAAAAGGAAGTGAAGCTCTTTTAATTTATTTTTTTGCTAATGATATAATCAAGGGTAAATTTGCATGTCTGAAGAGGAAGTACTTTGGGCAGAAAAATATAGGCCAAAAACTCTTGATGAAATAATTAATCAAAAAGATATAGTAGAGAGGCTTAAGAAATTTGTTAAAGAGAAAAATATGCCACATCTACTATTTGCCGGACCACCAGGAACTGGAAAAACTACGGCAGCATTAGCTTTGGTCCATGATTTATATGGGGAAAATTATAGACAATATTTTCTTGAATTAAATGCAAGCGATGAAAGAGGAATTGACGTAATAAGGAATAAAGTTAAGGAATTTGCTAGAACTGTAGCGGGGGGCAACGTTCCATTCAAGGTTATACTATTAGATGAAGCAGATAATATGACAGCCGATGCTCAACAGGCTTTAAGAAGAACAATGGAACTCTACACAGAGACTACTAGATTCATTTTAGCTTGCAATTATTTAAGCAAAATAATAGAGCCAATACAATCAAGAACAGCACTATTTAGATTTTATCCGCTCAAAAAAGAAGACGTAGTAGCAAGATTAGCGTATATATGTAAAAATGAGAAAGTAGAATGTGACCAGAAAGCATTAGAAACAATATATGATATAACTCAAGGGGATATGAGAAAGTCAATAAATATTCTTCAAGCTTCCTCTGTTTATGGAAAAGTTACAGTAGAGACCGTATATAAGGCTCTTGGCTTGGCTCAACCTAAAGAAATAAGAGAGATGATAAACTTAGCGCTACAAGGTAACTTTCTTAAAGCTAGAGATAAGCTAAGAGAATTGCTTGTTAATTATGGACTTTCTGGAGAAGACATAGTAAAACAAATTCACAGAGAAATAACTGGAAACGAAATAAATATCCCTGATGATCTAAAAGTAATTTTGGTAGATTATATAGGGGAAGTAGAATTTAGAATTATGGAAGGGGCCGACGACGAAATACAGCTAAGTGCACTCTTAGCAAAATTAGCTGTATATGGAAGTAAATACTTGAAAGGGAAGTAAAATTGCCTCTGCAATGGTTTCTAAAATATAGACCTAAGAGCCTTAATGAAGTAGAAGACCAAGAAGAAGCAAAAAAAGAGCTAGTAGAATGGATAGAAAGTTGGCTAAAAGGTAAACCGAATTATAAAGCTGTATTACTTTATGGGCCGCCAGGAGTAGGCAAAACTACGTTAGCGGAAGCTTTAGCTAGAGACTATAAATTAGAACTCTTTGAAATGAATGCAAGTGATTCTAGAAATCTTAATGATATTAGAAGTATGGCCGAGAAAGCATCTACAACTGGAACACTTTTTGGAATTAAAGGAAAATTAATACTTTTAGATGAGGTAGATGGACTAAATGCAAGGGCTGATGTAGGAGCAATAAATGCAATTTTGGAATTAATAGAGAAAACGAAGTATCCAGTTATCCTAACTGCTAATGATCCTTGGGACCCTTCCCTTAGACCTCTTAGAAACGCAACAAAGATGATAGAGCTTAAGAGACTTACGAAGTATCCGTTAAAGAGGATTTTAAAGAAGATATGCGAAGCGGAAAAAATTATGTGCGAAGATGAAGCGCTAGATTTTATCATTGATCAGTCAGAAGGAGATGCTAGATATGCAATAAATATGCTTCAGGGAGTTGCTGAGGGATACGGTAAAGTTACATTAGATGTCGCTAAGAATTTGGTAAGGAAAAAAGATAGAGAATTAGATCCCTTTGAAGCGCTAAGAAATATGTTTTGGGCAAAATACTATTGGCAAGCAAAAAGTGCTGTTACAGATACACAAGTTGATTACGAGCTTTTAATTAGATGGATTGATGAAAACATCCCGTACCAATATGATAACATGGAAGATGTATGGAGAGCATATGATGCCTTAGCGAGGGCTTCAGAATTTTTAAGTAGAGCTAAAACTGTTGGCTGGGATTTATTATCTTATACTTTTGATTTAATGGGGCCAGGAGTTTCTTTTGCCTCCATTGAAAAAAGGAAACCTACATATAAACCTAAATGGGTAAAATATCAGTTCCCTCAATATATACAAATGTTATCAAAAACCAAAGAAATTAGGGATGCTTTAGACCGTTTATTGGCAAAAATCGGATCCGTAATTCATGCTTCTAAAGATAAAACATTAAATGACGTAATTCCTCTATTTATTCAGTACTATAAGAAATATCATGAGAAAATAGACAAAGAATTAGAGCTTACAGACAAAGAAAAAGAAATAATTTCGTTGTTAACTTTGTTTTTCCAAGGAGAGCAAAAGAAGGAAAATATCGAGAAAGAGAGAGAAAGTGAAAAAGAGGAAGAGAAAAAAGGGAAAAGAGCTACCTATTATCGTCATAAATCTTAACTTTATTTAATACTTTTATCTCTGAGATTTCAGTATATGGATATTGGCCATTTTCATCTTTTTCATATTTTTTTACCATATCCCAAATAGTTAAAAGGGCTACAGAAGTAGCAGTTAGAGCTTCCATTTCTACGCCGGTTTTATAGTGAGCTTTTACCGTAGTAATGACCCTTAATCCGTTTTCTTCAATTTTTATATCAACATCTACAAATTCAAGTGGTATAGGATGACACATAGGTATAAGCTCATGAGTCTTTTTAGCAGCTAAAATACCTGCAATCTTTGCTACACTAATTACATCTCCTTTTTCTATCTCTTTTCTTTTAATTTTTTCTATGGTTGATTGCTTTAATTTTATGAAACCTTCTGCAGTGGCTTCTCTTAGTACAATGCCTTTAGATGATATATCTACCATTTTTGCTTCTGTCATTCATCTTCTAATTCCTCAAACAAGCTTTTTAATATTATCACTTTAGGATTAGAGAAGTTTAATCTTACTATTTTAGCTTTTTCTCCTCTTATAATTTCTACTATATTCTTTTTTTCTAAAATATCTAGGTCTTTAAGTAGTGTTTTATAGTTCACTTTTGCTTCTTTAGATAACTTAGTTACTGGTAGCTCCCCCCTTTTAAGCAATACATAAAGAATCTTTATAACTGAAGGTTTTAGTAATTCTTCTGTTGTAATAGCCTATCCCTTATTTCTTTTGTTATTAAATCTTCTAATTCAGTTGATATCGGTATTGAAAGAGAGATTAGTGTAGTTCTTCCTCTCATTCCTTTACCGCTCTGTCTTGTAGTAAGTAAGCCCATTAGCTTTAGCCTTCTTATATACTCGTACAATTGAGTATGTCTTCTTGGCGTTTCTCCTAACTCTTTAGCAACCAAATTATATTGCTCCTCAACCATTCCCATAGAGAAGAAATCAGACTTCTCTTTTTTATGCAAGTTTATTATTGCTTTTATAACAAGTAGCTGATGAAGATCTAAGTCCTTTATGGTATCCATTATGATACTTAATTCTGGGTTAATCTTAGAATTGGCTTTTTTTGCATGCTCAACCGTAACTATTAAAGATCCTTCAGAATCGGCAATTTTGCCAGCAAGCTCCAGCGTTTCTAATGCTAGTCTTGCATTACCACTCCCTCCTTTGTCTGCTCCATAAATATCTGCGATAAATCTTACTGCCTCGTCTTCTACAGCACCTTCTCTAAATGCTTTCTCATTAACTATTCTGTCCATTAAAATATCATATAGTTCTGACGAAGTATATGGAGGAAAGTCTATTATATTCTTTAAAATATGGTCTTTAATACTTTTATCTAGTCCTGACAAACTTGTCATTTCTCTTACAATAAAAATATAATGAATCCTTTTTACCAGAACATTAAGTTCATCATAAACCCTTACTAAGAAGTATATATCTTCAATAGGTGAAGTGTTTATAAAATAGTCAAATTCATCAAGAGTAATTATTAGTTGAATGTTTCTTTTTTCTAAATAATCATATATCAGTTTGAATGTTTCTTGAGATGATAAGCCCCTATTAGGTATTTGAAGATTTAATTGTCTCGCAATTTCCATTAGTATTAAGTAAAGAGTCCTTTGTCTATGGCAGTTTATATGTGCGTAAATAAGTCTTAAACCCTTTTCTTTCCCTACCTGAGTAAATATTTCTCCAAATTTTTTAGTTGTAACGGTTTTTCCTGTTCCTGTTTTCCCGGAAATAACAACTCTAATAGAGTTACTACCTGGATTTACTAATATATCCCTAAAGTTTATTGTTAGTTCTCTTATCTGTTTCTCTCTATGGGGCAAATTATGAGGTATGTAATCTGGATTAAGTACGCTGCTTTTCTCAAATACTGTGGATCCTTGAATCGTGTCCTCGATAAGATTTCTCAGCTGATCCAAAACTTTCACCCTACTTTTAAATTACGAAGTATTACTATATATTTTAACGGAGAGTGTTAACCGAAACTTTCTCTTGACCTTTTTTAATTATGGATAGATAAGCGGCATTTTTAACTACATTGACAACTACTATTCTATCAGGATTTTTAAAATCTGTTTTCGCAAACCCTCTTAATCCTAATCCTATCCCTATCTCTATTTCTCTACAATCTAAATCTATTCCCCTCTTATGGCACTCCACATAAAATGTTTCGAAAGCCTTAGGAGAGATCCCTTTAATATAATTCACCACTTTTTCTATTATCACTTTTTCATTTGTAGAATAAATAACTAGGTCTATTGGATAAATTTTTGCTAAACATGTAGGAGGGGCAGATATGAGTAATCCATAACTTACAGTAGGACTTAATGTGGTAAAGACAAGAATCACGTTTTGAATTACTTCTTCGGCTTTAGCATTAAGATCCTTCAAATACAATCTATTTAAAATTTCTATTATACACCTATTATTTTTATTATTTTTTACAGTTAGTAGTAACTTTGGTTCTTCCATAACCAATTACTATTTATGCTTTTATCCTTATCTGACTTAATTTTTAATCTGTGACAATACTTACTATTCAACTTAAAGCTTTATCCAGAGCTAGTCTTCTTCATAAGAAAAAGGTCATGGTCATAGATGATTGGGGACCATTCGATGACGGATTTGAAGAGACCAGCTTAACAAAAGGAAGTGAAGATGAGGTGAAATTTTGGTTAGCTGAGGAATTGCAAAAGCAAAATAAAGTAAAGATTCTAGACTTAATTTCATTAGAAGAACTTGGCAGAATACTATTTCAAGAAAGACAGAACGTTAACACGCCAGCATCTTTAGTTAAATTGCCTAAAGATTTCTATTTTAGAGTATCTGCGTTACTCAGAGACTTAAAGACTAAAAAGGATTTAGAAGCATTGGAACAGCTAAAGAGGGCCTTGCAATTAATAAATGAAATAATATCAATAAGAACAAGAAAAATAATACAACTTGCGTTTTTAGGTATTAGTGATCAAGAAATAATGGACAGATTAACAGCAGAAGAGATTTTAGTTTATAAAAACATAAGATATACAATTGAGCACAGCATAGGTGAGATTATTGGCAATACAACAAAGTGATTACGGAGACTTATTACTCGAGTTTATAAATTCATTTAGAGACGGCAAAGGTAAATACGTATATTTAAACCAAATAAATGAAATAATTGCTTATAGGAAAAAAAGCCTAATTATTAATTTTGCCGACTTATTTAACTTTAATGAACAATTAGCAACACAGATTATAAATAATCCTAAAGAAATTTTACCATTACTAGAAAATAGGTTATACGAATTTATAGCAGAAAAAGATCCAACTTATCAGGAAGAAATAAAAAAAGTACATATAAGGATTACAAATGTACCAAGAACTGTAGAGTTAAGAAAAATAAGGACTGCCTATACAAATAAGTTAATTAGCATAGAAGGAATTCTAGTTAAAGCAACTCCAGTAAAACAGAGATTGAGTAAGGCAGTATTTAGACATCTGAATCCAGATTGTATGCAAGAATTTGCATGGCCACCTGAAGGAGAATTCGACGAAATAATAGAAATTCCGTCTTCTTGCCCAGTATGTGGAAAAAGCGGACAATTCAAACTGATTGAAGAGAAATCTGAATTTGTGGATTGGCAAAAAGCCGTAATACAAGAAAGGCCAGAAGAAATTCCACCAGGACAAATTCCAAGACAATTAGAAATTGTCTTTGAAGACGACTTAGTCGACTCTGCGAGACCTGGAGACAGGGTAAAAGTTGTTGGAATATTAGAAATTAAAAAAGAATCGCAAATAAAGAGAGGAAGCAAATCAATTTTTGACTTTTACTTAAAAGTAAATAGCATAGAAATTTCTCAGAAAGTACTTGATGAAGTAAAAATTTCCGAAGACGATGAGAAAAAAATAAAAGAATTGGCTAAAGATCCCTGGATTAGAGAAAGAATAATTAGTTCAATAGCACCAAGCATATATGGACACTGGGAAATAAAGGAAGCAATAGCTTTAGCACTATTTGGTGGAGTGCCTAAAGTAATGCCGGATGGGACAAGAATAAGAGGGGATATACATATATTAATTATTGGAGATCCAGGTACTGCTAAATCTCAACTTTTACAGTTTGCCGCAAGAGTAGCTCCTAGAGCTGTGTATACTACTGGCAAAGGTTCGACTGCAGCTGGATTAACCGCAACAGTAACTAGAGATAAAAATACCGGCGACTATTACCTTGAAGCTGGAGCACTGGTATTGGCTGATGGAGGAGTAGCTGTAATTGACGAAATTGACAAAATGAGAGAAGAGGATAGGGTTGCTATCCATGAAGCTATGGAACAACAAACAGTCTCAATAGCTAAAGCCGGAATAGTAGCAAAACTTAATGCAAGAGCAACAATAATAGCAGCAGGGAATCCAAAATTAGGAAGATATATGCTAGAAAGACCGCTTTCTGATAACATTAATTTACCGCCAACCATATTGTCCAGATTCGACTTAATCTTCATTCTTATAGATAAGCCTAGCGAAGAAGATCAGTTATTAGCATCTCATATATTGGATGCACATGCTGGAAAATTAAAAGGAACTGAGATCATAGACGTTGACTTGTTAAAGAAATATATTGCTTACGCTAGAAAGAATGTTTTTCCAAAACTTACTGATGAAGCTAAAAGTCTTTTACAAGACTTCTTCGTTGAGATGAGAAAGAAAAGCGCTGAATCTCCGGATTCACCAATAATGATAACACCTAGACAGCTTGAAGCACTAATAAGAATTTCTGAAGCTTACGCAAGAATGGCCCTAAGAACGGAAGTTACTAGAGAAGATGCGGAAAGAGCAATAAATATTATGAGAATATTCCTTGAACACGTAGGTTTAGATGTGGAATCTGGAAAGATAGATATCGACACCATTATGACTGGAAAGCCTAAAAGTACAAGAGAAAAAATGACCAAAATCCTCGAGATCATAGACACGTTAGCAGGAAGTGAAGGATGTGCTAAAATTAGAGATATAGTTAAAGAAGCAGAAGGAATAGGTATAGATAAACAAAGTGTAGAAAGATTAATTTCAGATATGAGAAAACAAGGACTAATATATGAATCTAGACCAGAATGTTATAGAAAAGTTTAGCTTTTTAGCTTCTTATATATTGGTAATGGAGTCCACATTATCCAGGCAGGGACTTGTTTGATTAGCTCGTATGCTTCTTCCCAACCACTTAAGCCAAGCCTTTTTGCAAGTTGCTCTAATGTCATTTGTGTCCTTGCATATTCATTTAATACTTTTATTGTTTCGTCATCTAGTATTATTTCCCTACCTGTTGAAAGCTTAATCTTAAGCTCTTTCATTTTTCTCCTTTCTATTTGTCATTGCATATTAAATAAAAATTTAATCGCTACAGAGCCATAAGAAATCCATACATATGCCATTAAAATTATAAAGACTGTAATCAGGAATGTTATACCCAACTCGTAATTTTTGCTCTCTAGCAGATAAGTACCTAGAAGTAGTCCAGCAATTAGTATGGAAGCTAAAAATGCTACCCCCGTAGCCTGCGGTGAACCTCCATTAGAATACGTTATAGGAGAAATGTAATAAGGAAATGCTATTGCACCCAATATTCCAATGACCATGATTACTACTAAAACGATTAATACATAAATATTGTTTACTGCCCCATAGACTTTATCTGCTCTTGAAGGTCTGGGCACAATTATATATTTACCATGGGACACTTTTTATTTTTAATCGATAAGCAATATTGTTAGTAAATATGTGAAGGATAAATGCTATAACTGCTATGGATAAAAACTCATATATGTTCAAGGTAACCTTAAGTATAAATAAAGCTAGTGTGGCACCTAAAACAAAGTCTAACTGATCTAGGCCTAAGGCTCTTGCGCCTCTTTCTAAGCCCAATCTCCTTTTTATAAAAGCGCCGATCATATCCCCAATCATTGCAAATAAAGATTCAACAAAACTGATCTCTATCCAACCTTTACCTAAAAATTTTGCTAAAATAGCACCTGCAGTAGTTCCAAAAGTTAATGCAACAATTAAACCTTCAAATGACTTGCCATCTCCTAAAATTCTCCTGCCATCAACGAAATTTTTCCTAAAATCTATTGGGGATCCGTTTTTAACAAATGGAGCACTACCATTAGCAACTAAGGCAGGCAAATAGTATAAAATGGAAAGGACTATATAATTTGCTATAAGCATCCTTCAACCCCATATTCATGAATTCTAAATTTGCAGACCCTTAAATTACCAATTAAAAGGTGATCTTTAGTAATCCTAAATATGTCTTCAGAAAACATCCTCATGAACTTTTCACCCGGCACTCTATTGTTGGCAGAAACTTGCCAGCTTAAAACTATTTTTGTATCACTCTCTTGCGAGAAAGCATGAAGTAAAATTAAGGGATATAGTAAATCTTTATATTTTCTCGTCCGTCTGTAAATGTTATTTATAGTATCTACTGCTATAACTTTTAGGTTGAGTTTAGAAGAAAGCAATATAGCAGAAATTAATTCATAGATATTCGAAACTTCAACGAATCTTACATCTTTTTTCCATTTTATTTTTTCGGCTCTTCCCTGATAAGATGTCCCTTCAGTCGATATATAAAGACTCGGAGATAAATCGCTAACAACTTGTAAAAGAATATTTGTTTTTCCGCTACCAGATTCGCCATAAATGGATACAATCTTGCCTTTCTGAAAAATAAACTCTGATATTTTCAAGGTTTAAATTCCACGAAAATAAAATAAAGAAATTGTGGTAAAAAAGGTAGCAGTGAAGACTACCGACTTAAAAACTGCGTATCACCTTATAAATGAACTAAAAAAACTGAATGTAAATGTTGCAGAAGAAGGAAACATAGAAATAACAGATGAGCTTGTAAAGAAAATGGACTTGAATAAATTAGTAGGATATATCTTATGCAAAGTTAGAGGAAAAGAAATTTTTAATGAACTTTTAATAGGAATTGATACAAATAAGGAGGAAAAACTCACTGTAGTTGCGATAGGTGACGGAGAATTATTACTTACACTAAATTGCAACCTTATGGATATTGAGGATAAAATTCGCAAGATAGTTTCGTCTATCCCTCATAAAAAATTGTATATTGGTGTGGGTGGAGGTAACAAGATTGGCCAACTAGTGTATAAGATGTTAAAGATGAGTTTTAAAGACGTAAAAATAGTAGACGAGGATAGAACTAGTAGAGAAAATCCATTTATTAATATTAAAGATAAAGATATTAGAGCTGCATATCTTATAGCATTAAGATCAACGATAAGGTAACAAAAATGTTAGAAAAGGGCATTGATATTGTCGTACAGGGTCCTTGTGACATAAAGGTCCTCCAAGGAGAAGTCGATATATCTGGAATTGAAATAACCGATACTTTTCATATTGGAATCAATAAAACATTCACGATAACTACACTAAGAGAAAGCGAATTAGAGTTAAATTGTAACATTCTAGCTAAATATCCTTCATTAGGATGGAGAAATATAGCTGAAGAAACAAGTGGAAAAGTAATTATCATTGGAAAACAAAATTCTGGTAAATCATATTTAGCAAATCTTATTTCAAATGTTCAAAAAGCTCCTATCTTAGATGCAGATATTGGACAGTCTTCATTATTTATACCAACATTCATTTCATTATCAGATTTTAAAATAACTCTAACGCCTAGGGAAAAAGGAGTAAAAAATCTAGAATTTTTTGGAGATATTACTCCTTCCGTAAATCCAAAGCTTCATTTGGCTCTAATATCTAAATTAAGTTATTCGCTTGATAATGTTATAATAGACACAGATGGTTGGGTTTCTGGTTACCAATCTTATAGACATAAAATAGAATTAATATACTTAATAAATCCAGATTTTATAATATTATTTGAAGGAAGCAACATAGATCTCCCTTCTGACATAAAACAAAAAGTAATAAAAGTTAGAAGTTTCCCCCTATCTATAGATAGAGATAGAAATCAAAGAAAATCATATAGGCAGAACCTTTATAGAGAGTATTTTAATACAAAAAATGAAATAAAAATGGAAACAAGCAAGTTATTTGGAAGTCCAATTACAGATAAGCTGTTTATAAGTTGGGGGGAGATGATTCAGCTAAGCGATGAACAACCGTGTGAAGGATATTATATTAAATTGGAAGACGTAAAAGGCCTATTAGTGGGATTGACTCTTAAAGGAAAAACAGTAGGAGCAGGCTTAATTACTGATATTACAAAAGATTATGTTACAATCCGAACAAGAGAAAAGGAAGCTGACGGAATATTATTAGGTAACATAAATTTAAATGAAAACTTTGAGGAAAGAAGAGTAAAGATAGAAAAATGTTCAAAATCATAGCATTTGAAGGAATTGATGGGTCTGGAAAAACTACAATAAGTAAAATAATTTATAATTTTCTTAAAGAAAAAAACTATAATGTAATACTTACAAAAGAACCCTTTACCAAAGAAATTTCTGAGTTAATAGAAAAATCAGGATGGAGGGACCCTATATTATTGACCCTTTTATTTTCCGCAGATAGAGCCCTCCATATAAGATGGCTATTAGAGCAGAACCCTGAAATTGTAATAATGGACAGATACTACTATTCTACAATTGCTTATCAAAGTGTTTTAGGTGTAGAAGAAGATTGGATAGTAAACGTAAACTCAAAATTCCCTAAACCCGACATTACATTCTTGCTTGACTTAAACGAAGAAGAAGCTTTAAAAAGATTAAAATTAAAAAAGAACGAACGATTTAATTTCGAAGAGAAATTAGCTAGCCTTAAGTTAGTTAGAAAGAAATATTTGGAACTAGCTAGGAAATACAATTTTGTAGTAGTTGATGCGACAGATGCAATAGAAAATATAACGAAAAAAATTATTTCAGTAATATGCTCAACTATTAACTTGAAATGCTCCTAATCTTTCTTACTCTCTCTATCGCATCTAAATATCTTATTATTTGGAGAATTGCTTCACTATCCATTGGGTCATTTTTTAATTTGTTTATAATGACATTCATATTTTTAAATAGAGTTTCTTCGATAAAATCAAGAGTAATTGAGAAAGAAATTTTCTTTTCTTCTTCTTCGTTTTTAACTATGTATACTTTGCCATGAATAGGACATACTACATCACCGTTTTTGAGCCTAAAGAGTGGCATATTACAAATAGGACAAGCCATATCAAGCATCGTGGCCCCTTGCCGTAAAAGTTCTGCAGCTTTTTTGACACCAATGTCTTCTTTGCTCACTGTCACTCACTAGTATAAACTAAAAAACCAAAAAATAATAAATATGATACGGTGGTCAGATATGACGGCTCTTTACGATAATGAAGCTAAAATTAAGCAAGTCATAATAATGCTACAAAGAATAGTTAATGACACAAGCGTTCCTAGAAATATTAGGAGGGCAGCTACAGATGCAATTAAAAGTTTGCAAGATACGTCACTAAGTCCTGGAGTTAGAGCCGCAAACGCAATAGGTATTTTAGAAGAAATAAGCCAAGATCCTAATATGCCTACGCACACAAGAATTTCTATCTGGAATATTGTATCTATGTTAGAGACAATAAAAGATTAAGCTAAGCTTTTTATTGCTCATAATAGATTTTTTATTTTGCGGGGGTGCCCGAGCAGGTCAAAGGGGTCGGGCTTAGGACCTTAAGGTGGGAGCCCCGATGGCATAGGCCTGCGTGGGTTCAAATCCCACCCCCCGCACTTTTTATTAAAATTCATTAAAAACGATTTTAATAAAGAAAATTTAACTCTTATCTCCAAATTTATTGTTAATTCTTTCTTTCATATGTCCCATATGTCTTAGAGTTTAGACACTTTTGTAACTGATACAAAACTATAGAAAAGCTATAAATGATGTAATTATAAAAGAATAGAGAAATTATAAGGAAAGTTATAAGCTAGAATAATAACCATTTTACTTTAATTTTTTAAGATAAGAACTGATAATTGCTACAAATAGCTCGGAAAGAATCGCACATAGAAGTGTTAAAAACTGCTAATGCACTGGTTTTTATTTAAGACGTTTCGAGTAGATAAATACACATAAGAATTTTCTAAAAGTGCGGGGGGTGGGATTTGAACCCACGCAGGCCTTCGCCAGCGGATCACTTACAGAGGGTCTTAAGTCCGCCCCCTTTGACCTGCTCGGGCACCCCCGCTTTGCTCAAAAAGTATGTACTATAAATTGACTTATAATGTTTTCTCTTAGTGATTAGTTTCTGTCTGCAATGGGTTTTAATAATATAATGTCTTACCGTTAACATAAAATGTTCCTTGTTTCCGTTAAAAGAAACAAAAATCTTAATTGTTAGTTAAAAGTTAGATTTGGAGTAGGATTAAGATGGTTAAGCATTCAAAAGGTTATAGGAGCAGAACTAGAAAATTATTAAGAAAAAGAGTAAGAGAAAGGGGTGCCATCCCTCCTCTCAGTCAGTTAATGACAGAATATAAAGAAGGAGATTATGTTGTGATAAAAATAAATCCGTCTATTCATAAAGGGATGCCTCATAGAAGATATCATGGAAGGGTAGGAGTTATAGTAGGTAAAAGGGGGAAAGCATATATAGTTAAAGTTACAGTAGGTAGTAAAGAAAAAATATTAATAGTAAGGCCAGAACATTTAGTTAAATTTAATGTTAATAAGTCTCGGACTAGTACTGTTAAAGAAGCTGTTAATTCAGCAACTAACGAATCTACTAACACTATAAAGTCTGGTGAATAACTTTGGCTTTTTCTCTTAGAATAGAAGAGGAACATTATGTCCCATATCCTTTTGCTAAGAAAGTTCTTCAACAACTTATATCCTCTGGTAATTCGTCAGCAATATTACAACGTACATTCGAATATCTAAATACTTTTTCTAAATGTAATGATAGTGAAGCAGAAGCAGTAATGGAGGAATTAAAAAATATAGTAGCACGAGAAGATGTAAGAGCCATTATAGCTAGTTTATGTCCAACAACAATAGAGGAAGTTAGAACAATCTTAGTTTTGGACAGCGGAAAGACCTATACTACGGAACAGATACAGAAAATAATTGAAGTAGTAAAGTCTCATCTAAAGAGTTGAGATTTTTACTTTAAAAAACAAATATTATTCGTATGCAAAGACGAAAGTTTACAAAAGAGAGAATAGAGAGGGCTGCATACGTTTTAGATTATATGAGACAAGGAAATCCTTTAGATAAACATGCTCAGCATAAAAATAGACCAGTTCTTCAGTTGATAGGAGAAGACTATTTTATGCTAATTGAAGCCTCACCGCTTTTAGGTAATATTGATTTTCAGTTAGAGCAAAAATTGATTTTAACAGAAGCACCAGTTAAAGTAGATTTTCATATTACTTATGATGATCTTACAAGCATAGCGAAAGACGAATTACCTAGAGTTTTAAGAAAAATAGTTACAGAGGAAAAATCATCTATATTTGTAGAGTTCTTTAACAAAGCGGAGCCTTTAACATTAAAATTACATGCTTTGGAATTATTACCAAATATTGGGAAAAAAACTTTAAGAATTATATTAGAAGAGCGGAAAAAACAACCTTTTGTTGACTTTAAAGATATCGAAGCGAGAGTTGGAATAAAAGATGTTCCAGGTATCATTGTAGAAAGAATAATAAAAGAGCTTCAAGGGGGAGAGAAATACTATCTTTTTGTATATCCTATATTTGAAGAAAGAAACAAAAAACTTGGAGAACACATAGTTTACGTCGGATATTTAGAGAGATTGGGAAAACAGAATGAAGCTGGGACAACACTTTCTAGTAAATGAGAAAGTGATAAAGAAAATTATATCGTATGTCGATTTTTCCATAAGACCCATAATAGAAATTGGCGGAGGTAAAGGAAATCTAACTAAATTTCTTAATCCGGATTTAATAATAGAGCTTGATGAAAAATTTGTTAAATATCTTCCTAATGCTGTAGTGGCGGATGGAAGACGGCTGCCAGTAATTAGAGGACAAATAGTTTCTTCTTTACCCTATTATATAACTTATGAGTTCTTTGAGGAAGTAAGTAAAATAAATGGAATAAAGTACTTAACTCTTATATTGCAATCAGATTTTGTTGAAAAAATAAAAAAGGAACCGACATATATTTCATATCTTATAAACTTCTATTACAAAATAGATACGAAGGATAATATTCCACCTTGGTTTTTCTCACCTAGACCTAAGGTATATTCCACTATAGTAAAATTTACTAGAATAAGAGATTATAATGAAAAGATTAATCAAATCCTTAAGTGCATAGCAAAGTATAGGAATAAGAAGGTTTCAAATGCAATAAAATTATGTAATATCGAGGGAAAAATAGAAGGGTCTACAAATAAGAAAGTAAGGGATTTTAAGGCATGGGAAGTAACCGAATTATTGAATTTTATGGGTATAGAATTTGTATAAACGAAGAAACGTATGAGCCTTCTGATGACACTAAACTTCTTCTAGATATAATAAGGGTGAATAGAGGAGAAAAAGTAGTTGATGTTGGGAGTGGCTCTGGAATTTTAGGTTTACACGCATTAATAAAAGGGGCTTCCTACGTAACTTTCATAGATATTAACCCATATGCGACTCTTTCAACTCAATGCACACTATCTTTATACAATTTTAATAATTATGATATTATAAATTGTAATATTTTAGATTGCATTAGAGATAAACTATTTGACGTTGCAATCTTTAACCCTCCTTATTTACCCGTTGAAGAATACGAGAGGTGGATCGGTTATAGCTGGTCAGGAGGGAAAAGCGGTGTCGAGGTATTAATAAATTTCTTGAAAAGTGTTAAAGCAAGAAGAATTTATACACTCTATTCCTCACTAGATGATTTAGATTACCTTTTTTATGTTATAAACAAGTTAGGATATAGAATTTCTTATTCGTTAGAGAAAACTATAGGTTTTGAAACTCTAACTGCTATAGAGATAAAAAATGATAAGATTAGTGATAGTGGAACCTGAAGGTTCGTATAATGTTGGCTTTATTGCAAGACTTGCAAAAAATTTTCTAGTAGATGAACTTTACATAGTTAACCCCAAATGTGACTTAGAGGAATCCAAAAGATTTTCGGCTAAAGGGATAGATTTTCTAGAGAGGGCAAAAATCGTACCTACATTTGACGATGCGATCAAAGACGTAGATCTAAAAATAGCTACTTCTAGTATAGCAGACAATAAAGGGGATATTTTAAGAAAGTCTATTAGGCCATGGGAATTACCTAGGCTAATAGAAGGTAAAAGGATTGCGTTAATCTTCGGCAGAGAAAGTGTAGGTCTAACAAGAGAAGAAATTGCTAAATCGGATTTGTTACTATTTATTCCAGCAAATCCTGAGTATCCAGTGCTTAATCTTTCCCACGCAGTTGCTATAGTCTTATATGAGATTTGGAGAAGCAAATCGGAAAATAAACCAATTGTAAGTGGTGAAGCAATAACATTAGTTAAAAAATATGTTTCTGACGTTATTAGTTTGATACCAAGCAATAGTGAGGAAAGTCAGAAAATGCAAATTGCACTAACTAGGGTTTTAATTAAAGGGATTTATGATGAAGATGAGGCAAGAACTATCATTCGTGTTTTGAGAAAAATCTACTTGAGAATGAGTGGTAAATCTGAATAGTGAACTTTTTATAAAGGTGTACAATAAAAAGATTAGCATGTCATCGGCAAGAGGAGCGATAAAAGACAAATGGAAACTAAAAAAATGGTTCACTATAATTGCTCCTAAAATTTTCGGCGAAGTAGTATTAGGTTCTACTCCTGCATTCGACATAAATCAAGCAATAGGAAGAAAAGTTGAAACAACACTTTATGATCTTACAGGAGACTATAACTTAGTTTATGTTCATCTATATTTTAAAATAATTGGAGCAGAAGGAGATAAGTTAATAACTAGATTTGTAGGCCATGAACTTTCAAGAGATTATATTAGATCATTAGTGAGAAGAAAAAGTTCTAAGATAAACGCTATAATAGATGTGACAACAAAGGACAGCTATACTTTAAGAGTTAAAGGGCTTGCACTAACAACATATAAAGCTCACGCGTCTCAAAAAACTGCAATAAGGAAAATAATATGGGATGTGGTCTCTAAAAGAGCATCTGAAAGTACATTTGACGAATTTGTACAAGATATAGTATTTGGGAAAATCTCTAATGAGATATTTGAACTAGCAAAGAAGATTTATCCTTTAAGAAAAGTTGAGATAGAAAAAACAAAATTACTTAAAGTACCAGCGCAATAAATAAGACAGATGAAAGCTGTAATTTTAGCAGCTGGCGCTGGAGAGAGATTAGAGCCTATTACTCATACTAGGCCTAAGTCTTTTGTTCCTATACTTTCTAAACCTCTTATACGGTACCAAATTGACTTTCTAAGAGAATGTGGAATTAATGATATTACTATAGTTGTTTCTGAAAAAAATAAAGAATATTTTGAGAAAAACCTAACTGGAGTCTCATTTGCCGTCCAAAGGGAAGATAAAAAAGGGACAGCTGCCGCAGTGTCTTCTGTTAAAATTAACGATGACTTCTTAGTAATTTATGGAGACATTTTTATTTCAAATCATAACATACTTTGTAATTTGGCTTCCCAAAAAGGTGATGCAATTCTAGGTGTAAAAGTAAATAATCCACAAGATTATGGAGTATTAATTTCTGATAATGAAGGGAACTTAGTTAAAATTATTGAGAAACCAGAAATTCCCCCGTCTAATTTAGTTAACGGTGGAATATATAAATTCAGTCAAGACATTTTTACTTTTATTGATAAAATATCTTTATCTGAAAGAGGAGAACTAGAACTTACCGATGCAATAACCTTAATGGCTAGAGAAAAGAAAGTGAAAATAATAAATTATGAAGGTTTTTGGTTTGACATAGGAAAACCCTGGAACATAATCGATATAAATAAGTGGGCTTTAGACAATTTGACAACATTTAGCAGGAACTTTGGTAACGTAGAAGAAAATGTAAAAATAAAAGGAAAAGTAATAATCGAAGAAGGGGCAGAAATAAAATCTGGGACTTATATTGAAGGGCCTGTATATATTGGTAAAGAGAGCAAAATAGGTCCTAATTCTTATATTAGACCCTATACAGTTCTTTCCGAGAAAGTAAAAATAGGTGCTTTTGTAGAAGTGAAAGAAAGCGTAATCATGGAAGGAACAAAAATTCCACATTTAAGTTATGTAGGAGATTCCGTAATAGCTGAAGATGTTAATTTTGGTGCTGGGACTATAATAGCTAATTTAAGATTTGATGAAAAAGAAGTCAAGGTAAACATAAAAGGCAAAAGGATTAGTAGTGGAAGAAAGAAACTCGGTGCAATTATAGGAGGTCATGTAAGAACTGGAATCAACGTAACAATTTTGCCTGGAGTAAAAATAGGGGCCTATGCGTGGATTTATCCAGGAGCAGTTGTGAATAGAGACGTAGGCTACGGAGAGTTCTTTAAGGCCTAGCCCTTGAAGAGACTATCTTTATTACATCTCCATCTTGTAATAGGTAATCCTCTCCTACTCTTATCTTCTTCTTTACATCAATTGCATACAGAAAACCTTTAGCTAAATCTGAGTGAATCATTGCCGCTAAATCTTTAGGTGTAGAGCCTTTTTTCATTAATAACGCATCTGGTAGCACGTTGCCATTATGGTCTGTAAGCCTTTTTTCATCTTCTACTGGATATACTACTATCATAGAAAGCGCTTCAAATACTGCAGTATTCAATGCCTCTTGAACCCCTGTGCTTCCATAAACCTCAAGAACGTTCCTTTTTATGTAATTTAGTGCCTCTTTTTGTTTTGCTCCCAACTCTTTTAGAACCTTAAAATCTCTTTCTCCCGGAATGTACTCTATCAATCCTGCTTTTGCAGCTTTTCTTAAAGCTAATTCTGCTTCGGCGCTAGTAGGTACTACATACTTGTATTTTTGCTTTAATTTCTCTATGAAGTTTCTTGCTATAGGAATATCTGCTTTATTCGCTACAATTATCATGGGCTTCGATATTTCTCTTAATTTTTTAGAAAAAAGCCTTAAATCTTCTTCAGACCACTGCGTTAACTTAACATTTTCTAATTTAGTCTGCCTTAGCGCTTCAATTATGTGAGATTTATTTATAGATAAACCAGAAAGCTTTGACAATAATTCGTTTACAGGATCTTTGTTGGATAGATCAACAGTCCTTGCAAATTTTTGCCAATCTTTATTTATTATTGAGAAAAACCATTCATCTATTTCGGTCTCTACAAACTTTATATCCTCTTCTGGGTCTCTACTCCCTGGAGGAACTGGTAGTCCTTCCTCATTAGTAGACCCGCTGGCGTCTACTACATGTATTAGTACATCAGCTTTTCTTAAATCATCAAGGAATTTATTCCCTAGCCCTCTTCCTTCATGAGCTCCTGGTATTAAGCCTGCTACATCAACTAATTTCACCGGAATGAATCTATAATCGCCGATACACACAGAATTTCTAGGGTTACATTTTACTCCAAACTCTACGTGAACACACTTCTTTTTAACATACGCTATTCCAATATTAGGCTCTATTGTCACAAACGGTCTGTTGGCTATAGGTACATCTATTAATGTTGCTGCCGAGAAAAATGTACTTTTGCCTACATTCGTCTTTCCGATTAAACCTATAGTTATCATTAATAATAAAAAGTGAGAAACACATTTATTAAGTAGTTACTCATTTAATGGATTAGAAGAATAATGGTAGCATCAATGTACCATTATATAGAGCAAACTTGGCAGTCAGAAGAGTGGAAAAAGAATGTGCTTAGGCAAAGGCTTATACAGTGGAGAAAAGAACCAGCAATAGTAAGAATAGATAAACCTACAAGGCTAAATAGAGCAAGAGAACTAGGATATAAGGCTAAACAAGGATTTGTTGTTGTTAGAGTAAGAGTAAGGAGAGGAGGGTTAGACAAACCTAGACCTAATAGTGGGAGGAGACCAAAAAGGATGGGAGTTTATGGTTACAGTCCATCTAAAGGATATAGATGGATTGCAGAAGAAAGGGCTGCTAGGAAGTTCCCCAACTTAGAAGTGTTGGGAAGCTACTATGTAGGAGAAGATGGAATGTACAAATATTATGAAATTATTATGGTTGATCCTAATCACCCAGTAATAAAAGCTGATCCTAACCTTAAATGGCTACAAAACCCAGCAAATAGAAAAAGAGTATTTAGAGGGCTTACTTCAGCAGGGAAGAAAGCTAGAGGACTAAGAAGGAGTAGAGGGCTCAAAGGAACTGTTAAGCACAAATGGAAGAAGAAGCAAAAGGAGAGAGAGCTTAAGAAAGGTCATGAAGCTAGCAAGTACTATAGGTTACAAGAATTTGACAAAATACCAGGGAAATGAGAATCTCCAGTATTTCAATTACTATATTTTGTCATGAAACAGAAGATAAAAATAAGATAATTAGTTCATTGACTGATTTTTTTGGTAATATTTTAAATTCAGCGGAAATATATGAGACAGTGGTAGAGGGTTATTACGGAAATTCTATCTCAATAATAGAATATAGGTTATCAGATAAGAGTGCAAAAGAATTAGCGGACAAAATATTTAACTCGCTAGATAACACTGATTTAATATACCTTTTGTCCACTCTTGATCAAAGAGTAGAAAAGAATAAATTACATTTAAGAATAGATAAACAAAGATTAATTGCAGAGAAAAAGATTGCTATAAAAGATAGTGATGATGTAATAAAAATTGTAATGAACTTTAAAGGGAAAGTAGCTGATGGGCTCAAGGAAGAGCTGAAAAAAATTGCTAATAGAAACTTGCGTTCTTAATTCTAAGATTTTTGATGTATTAAAAATTGTAGGATACGACTATTTTTTATCTGAGGATGGATTAATAGGACAAAAAAGAGTAACAATTGTCGCAAAAAATTCCAAAAGTATAGCTAACTTTCTTAAATCAAACCCTAAAGCCTTAGTTTTCGTAAAACCACTAAGTATTGATGCACTAAAATATGCAATAATAAATAATAGAGTAGCAGCTGTAGTTCTTTCCTCTGACAACCTTCATATATTCAAGAAAACAATGTTAAACTTAATTAGGCAATACGATAAGCCTGTCGAAGTGCAATTACGCGATTTTAACTCCTTTGTTCTGAGGAAAATTATCGTATGGTCCTATAAATGGATAGCATATCCCTTGTTCTCTTCATGTGCTAGCAATTTTGATGAAATATGGCCACCTTTATCTAAAATAAACCTTCTAGTTATTCATGGCGCTGATGAAGAAGAAGCAATAAAATGGATTTATTTTTCTCCGCAAAAGTTAATTTCAAAAGATGAGCATTTTTGATTTAGTAATAATCGTTTGGCTATTTGCTTTAACGGTTGTGAGCCTCTTATCGTATAGAACAAAAACCATCTATATTAAAAAAATAAAGAATAAAAGAGATATAAAATCTAAAAGATATGTAGTTTTTGATATCATATCGCAAGAGAATCTAGAACTAGAAGAGATAGAAGAATCAATTAGAAATGCAGTAAAAGAATTGGGAGGGAAATTGTGGCTAGAAATTGCTAACCCCAAAGTCATTATGATCTATCAAAATCATGGCATAATCTCAACTAATAGAATTGGTTATAAGATAATCATAGCAAGTTTGCCTCTCGCAAAAGTTCAAAATAAACGTGTTCTTTTTGTACCTAGAAGGACTACCGGAAGTTTAAAAAGGGCCAAAAAATTAATAGGAATCAAATGATGATGCCGCTCCAGACTGGAGTATGATGAACACGCGACGAGCTGATAACACTTTTTAACAGTTAATAGTATGTAGATATTTGGGAGAGCAAATTGGCATTTGGCCCAGCAGCGATGGGATATGATAGAGCAATAACAATATTTTCACCCGACGGCTCTTTATACCAAGTAGACTATGCTTTTGAGGCAGTAAAAAAAGGATGGACAACATTAGGAGTAAAAACAAAAGCTGGTGTAGTACTAGTTGGAGAAAAGAGAAAAGCTACACAACTACTTGATATAGATAGTATAGAAAAAGTATTTATATTAGATGATCATGTGGGATGTAGCTTTGCTGGTTTAGCATCTGACGGAAGAGTATTAATTGATTATGCTAGGTCACAAGCATTACAACATAGACTAATTTACGATGAACCAATCAACATAGATTATTTAACTAAACTGATTTCGGACGTAAAACAAATTTATACTCAACATGGCGGAGTAAGACCATTTGGTGTTGCGTTAATAATTGGCGGTATTGACAGGGGTGTGCCAAAACTCTTAATGACAGAACCTAGTGGGCAGTTTATGCCTTATTATGCTGTAGCAATAGGACAAGGAGGATATGTTGCAACTGAATATCTAGAGAAAAATTATAGAGATGATTTAAATATGGAAGAGACTATTTTGTTAGCAGTCAGAGCTTTAGCATCTACATTGAAACCTAATGAGAAGTTAACGCCATCTAATCTTGAGATAGGATATGCGGATGTCAGAACTGGACTATTCAGAAAGATGAGCTTTGAGGAAAGAGCTGCAATTTTACAAAAATTATGATTTAAGGTGAGATTTTTTATGACAAAAAAAGAAGAATATGTTATCGCAAGATATGAGCATGGTGGCGAAAGATTTGAGATTTTAGTAAAACCAAAGGAAGCAAATGAGTTAAGGAGTGGAAAAAACATAAGCATATCAGAAGTAGTAGTCTCCGATGAGATTTTTAAAGATGTAAAGAAAGGGTTAAAAGCCTCTCCTGCTGCGTTAAAGAAAGTTTTTGGTACGACAGACTTTGAAGAAGTAGCTAGACAAATAATATTAAAAGGAGAAATACAAATGACAGCCGAACAAAGAAAAGAAATGATAGAAAATAAAAAGAAACAGATTATAGAATATATTTCGAGAAATGCTATAGATCCTAAAACTCATTTGCCTATACCCAGAACCAGAATTGAAATGGCAATGGAGCAGGCAAAAGTTCAGATAGATCCAAATAAAGATGTCGAAGCTCAAGCTCTTCAGATAGTTAAAGAAATCTCTAAAATTATCCCAATCAAAATAGCAAGAGCACTAGTAGAAATTAAAGTAGATCCTAAATATAGTTCTAGAGTTAAATCTCAACTTCATAATTTAGGTGAAGTAAAGAAAACCAATTGGCTTAGCGATGGCACATTAATTGCTGAACTAGAAATACCAGCGGGCATGCAGCAAGAACTCATAGATAAGTTAAACTCTTTAACAAAGGGGGAGGTAGAAGTAAAGATACTTCAAATTAAGTGATAAAAATGTCTACTATAAACAAAATCTATTTCGAAGATAGAAGCATAGTCACTCCTGGAGATCTTATTGCAGAAGGAGATTTTCAAATACCCTGGTCTCCGTACTATTATAAATTTGGCAATAAATATTATTCAACTGTAACTGGCTTACTAGAAGTAAAGGGAAATGCGTTTGAAGTAATCCCCCTTGAAGGAAATAGATATTTTCCAAAAGTAGGTGATACTGTTATCGGTCTAGTGGAAGATATTGAAATTTACGGTTGGATATTAGATATAAAAGCTCCATATTCGGCTTATTTACCAGCTTTATCAGTATTAGGCAGACCCGTTACTCCAGGAGAAGACCTAAGAAGATACCTAAATATTGGGGACTACGTTGTTGCAAAGATAGAAACTTTCGATAGAACAATAAATCCTATTTTATCAGTTAAGGGGAAAAATCTAGGGAGGATCACAAATGGCGTAGTAATAGATATACCACCAGTAAAAGTACCAAGAGTAATTGGGAAAAACAGGAGCATGTTAGACATGTTAACTGAAGAAACAGGCTGTGAAATTATTGTCGCTCAAAATGGCAGAATATTAGCTAATTGTGCAAATAAAGCGGTTGAAGAAGCACTAATTACTGCAATTAGGATAATTGAGAGGGAATCTCATATAAAGGGGTTAACAGAAAAAATAAGAAAGTTTCTGAGAGAAAAATTGGGTGAAAATAAAAATGATGCAAGTTCAAAAGCCCAGACTAATACTTGATAACGGGCTTAGACTAGATGGAAGAAGACCAGATGAAATGAGACCAATTAAAATAGAACTTGGAGTTCTAAAAAACGCTGACGGTTCTGCGCTCTTTGAGATGGGCAACACAAAAGTTATAGCTGCTGTTTATGGACCAAAGGAAATGCATCCTAGACATTTAGCCTTGCCCGATAGAGCAGTGCTTAGAGTAAGATATCATATGACACCTTTTTCAACTGATAAAAGAAAAAATCCTGCGCCAACAAGAAGAGAAATAGAATTATCAAAAGTAATAAGAGAAGCATTAGAATCTGCAATTCTAGTTGATTTGTTCCCTAGAACAGTTATTGATATATTCATGGAAGTATTGCAAGCTGATGCCGGAACAAGATTAGTATCACTAATGGCTGCCTCTTTGGCTTTAGCTGACGCTGGAATTCCAATGAGAGATTTAATAGCGGGGGTTGCAGTAGGGAAGGCTGATGGAGTGCTTGTCCTCGATTTAAATGAACCAGAAGATATGTGGGGCGAGGCTGATATGCCAGTCGCCTTAATGCCTTCATTAAAACAAGTTGCATTACTCCAACTAAATGGAAGTATGACCCCTCAAGAGTTTAGACAAGCCTTAGAATTGGCGCAGAAAGGTATAGAAATAATTTATAATCTTGAAAAGGAAGCAATAAGGAAGAAATACGCAGAATATAAGGAGGAGTAAGCATGTCAATTACACCATCAAATATAAATGTTGCTTCGGCCCTAAAGAGAGAAAGTATAATAAATGCCTTAGAAAAAGGGATAAGATTAGATGGGAGAAAATTTACCGATTATAGGCCATTATCGATTACTTTGAACTACGCTAAAAAGGCAGAAGGTTCAGCCTTAGTTAAACTAGGGGACACCATGGTTTTAGCAGGAATCAAATTAGAAGAAGGGGAACCATTTCCAGATACGCCAGACCAGGGCAACCTGATAGTGAATGTGGAACTTTTACCATTAGCTTACGAAACCTTTGAGCCCGGACCTCCAGACGAAAACGCAATAGAACTTGCAAGAATTGTAGACAGAAGCCTTAGAGATTCAAAGGCAGTAGATCTCTCTAAGTTAGTTATAATACCTGGGAAAAAAGTCTGGACAGTATGGTTAGACATCTATGTTTTAGATTATGGGGGGAATATCTTAGATGCTAGCACATTGGCTGCAGTAGCTGCACTATATAATACAAAACTTCCTAAAGTTGAAATAAATGGAGATAATATTAAGATAATAAAAGAGGAAAAAACAGATACCGTGATAATGAATTATCCAGTAGTTACAACTACTGTAGCAAAAATAGGCAAATATTTTGTTGTAGATCCCAACCTAGATGAAGAGAGCATAGCCGATGTAAAAATCTCATTTTCATATCTTCAAGACGGAAAAATAGTTGGCATTCAAAAATCTAGTTTTGGAAGTCTAAGTTTACAAGAAGTCGACATAGCAGAAAATCTAGCTAGAGCTGCCTCACAAAAATTATTCGAAGAGCTTAAAAAGCAACTTAATATTTAGATATAGTGAAGCATAATGGGTAAAGTAACTGGAATTGCTGGTAGATTTGGAGCTAGATACGGTTCATCTGTAAGAAAGAAGTGGAAAGAGATAATGGAAAAAAGATATCAAGATCATCAATGTCCAGTTTGTAAATCAACAGGAAAAGTTGTCAGAATAGCCTCTGGCATATGGTACTGTAGGAAGTGCGGTGCTAAGTGGGCAGGACTTGCTTATACACCATACTGAAATTGTTTTTACATCTAGCCGTGATGCACCATTAAGAGTGAGACGTTTTTTAAACGAATTAGTAAATGTATTCCCTTATTCTATAAAAATTAATAGAGGAAGACAAAACCTAAAGGCCATATTTTCTAAGTCTTTACAATTAAAGGCAAAATATCTCGTAATAATAGACATTATAAAAGGAAACCCAGGTAGGTTCAAAGTTTATGATTTAGCTACTAATTCTCTTAAATATTATTTCAGAATTGAAGGGGTCACTTTACTTGCAGAATTAAATTTACCAAGAGTTACTATTAAAAGAGGATGTCTGGGGAAAGTAGAGGATGACAGAGTAAGGAACATGCTCTTAGATTTGGGATATACATCAATAGAGAATTGCGATGCTTACGCATATGGTCAATATGTGTATAGAAATAATAAGAGAGTTTTTGAGCTAAAATTTTTAAAAGAGGAGAAGATTTTAGGGCCTATAATAAGATTTGGATTATATGATAGAAATCAAAATAGTTATTGATGGGAGAGAAGAAGAAAAAGATTTAATATTCAATTCCATATTACAGGAAAGTATAGACAATAAAGTTGTTAAAATAAATAAGGAAAAATCCGAGATTATAATTACGCCTCATTCACTAAGTAGAGGTAGAGCTATAATGAATTCTTATATATCCTGGATATACACAATAATGGAGACAATAAAAAAGGTGAATAATAAATGACAGAAAAAATCCCTCCAGAACTTCAAACACAATTACTAAGATTACAGCAACTACAAGACCAACTTAATAGATTAATTGCAGAGAAAAATGTGATAGATACTGAATTAAGGGAAATAAACAAAATATTACAGGAATTATCGCAATTAGCTGCAGGTACACCAGTTTATAAAATTGTGGGAAATTTACTAATTAAAACTGATAAAGAAACTATACAGAAAGAATTAGATGATAGAAGAGAAATCCTTGAATTAAGATCAAAGACTTACCAAAAACAAGAGAATCTTCTTAGAACCCAACTAGAAGAATTACAAAAGAAAGTAAATGAGCTTCTTGCTAAATATTATCCGCAGAGTGGAGGAACAGGTAAGGCATAAGACTTTTTTTAATACATCTAAAAGAAGTAATATTTATGAAATAAAATGATAAGAATTTATGCTGATTATCGTGAAAAAGATAGCGGAATACCAGATTTAATTAAAGAAAAGGGAGCTATAGTAATTTTAGATAATTTATCCGTAGGAGACTACGTAATATCTGATGAAATAGCAATAGAAAGAAAAAGTGTAGAAGATCTTGTTAATTCTGTTTTTGATAAGCGATTCTTTGACCAGCTAAGCAGACTAAGCGAAACATATCCAAAGTCGTTTATATTAATTGAGGGAGATACCGGAAAAATAAGAAGGATAACAAGTCGATGGAAAGCTATCAATTCCGCTCTAGTTTCCGCAATAGTCGACTTTGACCTTAGAGTCCTATATTCAAATGACAGAACAGAAACTGCAGAAATTATATATAAGATAGCTGAAAAGAACATGCAGGAAAATAAAAGAAGTATCAGCTTGCATGATAAACCTAAATTCGAGAATCTCAAAGATATGCAGCTTTATGTAGTGGAAGCTTTTCCACAAGTAGGAAGAAAGTTAGCAGAAAGGTTGCTAGAAAAATTTGGTAGTATAGAGAAAATCTGTGCGGCCTCCGTTTTGGATTTGGAAAAAGTGCTTGGAAGTAGGAAAAAAGCTGAAGAAATTTACAAAATCATACACACAGTTTACACTAAAAATGAAAAAGAAAATAATGAAAGTGGTAAAAAGTCTATTCTAGATTTCTTATAACTTCCTTATTTACCCGATTTCCTTAAATTAAAGTATAGAATTAAGAAAGGAAAACAAAAATTGAATATTGAATAAAGAATATACGCCAACTTTACAACTCTAGTAATTTAAGCTAAGACAAGTTTGTCTGGGCCTCTTACAAACACATAATTTTTTCTCTAAACGTAACAAAGGCATAAAATCTTGAATTTTCTTGTTGTAGCCAATTAAGTGATTTTTAAGATTATTAAGTTTCTTCTATTCTCATTTAATTTATATAATTTTGCAATTTATAATTATTTCACAAAATTAATTAAAAGCTCATAGAAAACTCATAATTCTTCTAAATTTATACAAGATATTATCACTTTTATTACTTTTTTAGTAAGAATCTTAATAAAATGATAAATATTTCCTTTAATAAGAATAAACAAACTACTGGAAGAAATTAACATACCGAAACCCATTACACTTTAATATCTTAAAGTTAAGTTACTAAATACAAGATGGTGAATTAAACCTTGCCCAGATATAAGACAGTAGAGCAGGTCCTTAGTCTGATGAAAGATATCGAGAGAGTAAGAAATATTGGAATAATAGCTCATGTAGATCACGGTAAAACTACAACAAGCGATACTCTATTGGCTGCAGCTGGAATAATTTCTCAGAAAGTAGCTGGCGAAGCGCTAGCATTAGATTATCTAACCGTAGAACAGCAAAGAGGCATTACAGTTAAAGCCGCAAACATAAGCTTGTATCACGAAATTGAAGGAAAAGGTTACGTTATTAATCTAATTGATACACCAGGGCATGTAGACTTTAGTGGTAGAGTAACGAGAAGTCTTAGAGTTTTAGACGGCTCAATTGTAGTTGTTGATGCAGTAGAAGGAGTAATGACCCAAACGGAAACTGTGCTTAGGCAAAGTCTTGAGGAAAGAGTAAGACCCATACTCTTCATAAATAAGGTGGATAGACTTGTTAAAGAACTAAAATTAAGTCCGCAGGAAATCCAGAAAAGATTAGTAGATATAATAGTAGAAATCAATAACTTAATTGATATGTACGCAGAACCAGAATTTAAGGATGCATGGAGAATTAGACCAGAATTAGGGAACGTAATCTTTGGGTCTGCAAAAGATAAATGGGGATTTAATGTACCAATAGCACAAAAGAAAGGAATTAAGTTTTCAGATATAGTGAACGCTTACACAAGTGGGGATAAGTCGAAAATAGAAGAGTTAGCAAACAGAGTGCCTATTCATGAGGCAATATTAGAAACCGTAATTAAATTTGTACCTAACCCAAAGGAGGCCCAGAAATATAGAATTCCAAAAATATGGAAGGGAGATTTAGATAGCGAAGTGGCAAAAGCGATGATTAACGCTGACCCTAACGGGCCATTAGTCATAATGATTAACGACATGAAGGTTGATCCTCACGCAGGATTAGTAGCCACTGGTAGAGTCTTCTCGGGTACAGTTAGAGCAGGCGAAGAAGTGTGGCTAGTTAATGCAAGAAGACCACAAAGAGTGTTACAAGTGAGTCTATACATGGGGCCAACCAGAGAACTAGCAGAAGAAATTCCTGCAGGTAATATTGCAGCAGTGCTAGGATTGGATCAAGCAAGATCTGGCGAAACTGCAATAGATATAAAATACAAAGATATGAATGTCGGAGTATTTGAAGCGTTACATTACATTTCTGAACCAGTAGTTACTATATCAGTAGAACCTAAGAATCCTAGAGACTTAAATAAGATGGTTGATGCACTAAGAAAACTTAGTATAGAGGATCCAAACTTAGTAGTAAAAATAAATGAGGAAACAGGAGAGTATTTGCTTTCTGGTATGGGGTTCTTACATTTAGAAGTTTCGTTACAATTACTTAAAGAGAATTACGGAATAGAAGTAGTAACCTCACCACCAATCGTAGTATATAGAGAAAGTATTAGGGCAAAGAGCCAGATATTTGAAGGAAAATCGCCAAACAAGCATAACAAGTTATACATTAGTGTTGAGCCCTTAAATGAGCAGACAATTGAGTTAATTGCAAACGGCACAGTAAAAGAAGATATGGATAACAAAGAAATAGCTAAAATACTTAGAGATCAGGCAGATTGGGATTACGACGAAGCCAAGAAAATTGTAGCCATTGATGAAAATATAAACGTATTTGTAAACGCTACAAGCGGCGTACAGCACTTAAGAGAAGTAATGGACACTATAATTCAAGGATTTAGATTAGCAATGAAAGAAGGGCCTTTAGCGCACGAACCTATAAGAGGATTAAAAGTAATACTTCATGATGCAATAATCCATGAAGATCCAGCACACAGAGGCCCAGCACAACTATATCCTGCAGTAAGGAATGCAATATTTGCAGGCTTCTTAACGTCAAAGCCAACATTATTAGAACCTTTACAGAAGCTCGATATCAGAGTCCCAATGGAATTTGTTGGTAATGTATCTGGAGTAATTACAAGAAAAAGAGGAAAAATCCTCAATATGGTACAAATGGGCAATGTTGCTAGAATATTTGCAGAAATTCCAGTGGCAGAGTCATTTGAGTTGGCTAGTGAATTAAGAGCCGCAAGTGCAGGAAGAGCATTCTGGGGAACGGAGTTCAGTAGATGGGCACCGGTTCCTGACAATTTGCTTATTGATCTCATAATGAAGATTAGAGAGAGAAAAGGACTGCCTAAACAATTACCTAAAGTAGAAGACTTCTTATCATAAAATAGTATGAAAGAAATTAACATTTTTAAAGACATAAAAGCAATATTTTTTGATTTTGATAACACCCTAGTCTCTTTTGAGGAAGTTTCTGTTAAAGCGCTAGAGATTGTAGCAAGAAATATATTAAATTATGTTAAAGAGAAATATCCTAACATAAACCTTAACTGGAATGAGCTGTTTAGATCTCTTCTTGAAACTTCTAGGAAATTAGATGAAAAAGGAATTTACGATAGAAGGGTATGGTGGGAAGAAGTTCTAAACAGATACAATATCAAAGCTGAAAGGAAAAACCTATATGAGTGGACACAGATATATTGGAGTATAGCAGGAAATAATCAGCCATATGAAGATGCATTGGACATTATAGAGTATTTAAAAAGGAAAGGGTTTAAATTAGGCATAATAACAAACAGCGATGGAGAATGGGGAAATAAGAGACAAAGATTAAATAAGTTCCCTTTGATCTCATATTTTGACGTTATAGTAATTGGTGGAGAGAATAACATAAAACCTAAGCCTAATCCTCAGCCATTCATAGTAGCTTGTGAAAAGCTAAATTTGCCTGTAAATAGCTGTCTCATGATTGGAGATGACCCAACAAAAGACTGTTTAGCAGCAAAAAATGCTGGTTTATATTCAATATTAATAGACAGAAACAATAAAGCGAAGTTCACAGAACTATATGCCGATTTTATAGTTCAGAATTTAAAGAAATTAAAAGAGATTTTTTAATTCTGATATGTATTCTGCGGAGATAATGTTTAGCAAATATGAAATATACTTTTCTCTATTCTTTTTACATTCTTCATTTTCGCATAAATTTATAAATTCGCCAAAATCTTCTATTGCAACATAACTTTCTTCATAAGCCTTTTGAAGCCCAACAATTTTATGGAAAAGGTGCGTCTCCGTCACAATGGTATTGAAATCTAGTATACTTCCATAAAATTTCAGTAATTCATTGTACTTTCTCTTCTCTATTAAGTTTAGTGCAAGAGCCTTTAATTCCGACGGTAACTTTAATTTTATTACATTGTTTTTTAATTCATCAATATTTACTTGAATCTTATTATTTAGTATATTACTATTAATAAATTTAATAATATGCTCAAAGTTCTCATTATTACCTACAATATCTGCTTCAGAATGATAATATGGATACGACATATCAGAAATAGTAACTGTAGGTATTCCTAGCTTTAGAAAATTATATGAATCTGAATAAGCTGAAGGAGATAGGATGCTATCAGTAACAGGAAAATACTTAGATAAACCTGGAGTAACATAATATTTAGCAGTTTGTGTTACATTATCCAAGCTTATTACTAACTGAGTATTTTCTATCTTTTTATTTTTTAAATAATAGAAAGATCCACATGACCAAGAAAAGCTTGAGAAGAAACAACCACTTTCTTTTGCGGTAAATGATATTAAATGTAATTCGTAGTTATTACTCCTAAGCTCTGTCAACATCGAAACTGAAATTAAATCATCGTGTTCTCCAGAGAACCAATGATCATGATGTGCTGTAATGTATATTTTTTCTTCAGATCTACCGGGTTGAATAGCCTCAATTGTATATCCTGTTGATTCCTTAAACTCAGATTTTAAGTAAAAACGGCAGATACCCCTTATATTTGAAATATCCTTTTCTCTTATATAGAAAGCTGGCACATCCGGTGGAGGCTGAGGTAAATGCGAAAGTAACTTCCCATTATTTAAAACAAATTTTCTCATATAATTATCTAAAGTAAAAATTATTAATTTATCTTTATATAAACGATAATATTTATTTATTTCAAACAAATTATTTAATTTTATTACTTTATAATTGACTGTTTCAGTATCTATTGAAGGGGAATAGGGCATTGCAACTGCTTCTAATTTCTTTCCTTCACATTCAACCTCTATTTCTCTTACTTCCCAATTTAGAACTTTTTGAGGATAAATATAGGTTTGGAGCTTATTTTCCTCAAAAAACTCTTTAATTTTATCTACTACGAGGTATTCCTTTTTATCTCCTGCAACGATTTCTCCGAATTTTGAAAGTTCTTTAACTCTATCAATTAACATTACATGATGAACACAATAACTGAAATATTAAAAAGTGTATTTCCAGCTGATGGTATCTATGAAGTAATTTTAGGTTCTAATGGGGAAAAACCAAACTTAGCTCCGATAGGAATTATAAAGGAGGGTGGCGTGTTAAAATCAAAAATATACATGAATACTTTAACATTTTCAAATCTTTTAAAACAACCTAAGTGTAGCATAAATATTGTGCATGACGCTAATTTATTTTTTGATGCTTTTTTCGACTCTATAGAGCCAAATTCTTTTCTTGACGAAATTCCAATAATAGAAAAAGGAATTGTATTACTAGCTTCATGTAAATATAAAAAAATAGAAAATCCAACATATTTCTTTTATGAGATTACAAATTATAAAAAATATAGTGATTGTTTTACTGCCTTCAATAGAGGAAATTCTATGCTAATAGATTTACTAGTTCATATTTCTAGATTGGACATTTACAGCAAGGAGGAGATTGAAAAATATATACCAATTATCAAATACGAAATTGAAATTATCCGCAAAACTAATCCTAGTAGTATAAAACACATTTCAAAGATAATAGAAGTACTCACGCAGAAAGGGTTAAAAATATAGGACTTTTATCTATACGTGTCTTTCACAGTAGCTTTAATTCAAGGAGATGGTATAGGCCCGGAAATAGTATCTAAATCTAAAAGAATTTTAGCTAAACTTAATGAGCTATACTCCTTGCAATAGAATACATAGAAGTTGAAGCAGGAGATAGGACTTTAGCAAGATATGGAGAGGCATTGCCAAAAGAAAGCTTAAAAATTATAGATAAAGCCGATATGATACTTAAAGGGTCTGTAGGGGAGACTGCGGCTGATGTTATAATAAAACTTAGATTAATGTACGATATTTACGCAAACATTAGACTTGCAAAATCTTTGTCAGGCTTAGATACAAAGTTTGGAAATGTAAATATATTAATAGTGAGGGAAAACACAAAAGACCTATATAAGGGATTCGAATATATCGTTGCGGATGGAGTTGCGGTAGTAATGAAAGTTATAACTAGATTTGCATCTGAAAGGATTGCGAGAGTTGGTTTAGAGTATGCATTAAAGAGACGTAAAAAAGTGACTTACGTATATAAAGCTAATGTAATGAGGATAACTGACGGATTGCTTGCCAAAGCCTGCAGATCTGTACTGAAAGAAAAAGTTGATTACTCTGAAATGTATGTCGATGCTGCAGCTGCTAACTTAGTTAGAAACCCACAAATATTTGATGTGATAGTTACCGAAAATGTATATGGAGATATTTTAAGTGATGAAGCAAGCCAAATAGTTGGAAGTTTAGGAATAGCACCTTCAGCAAGTATTTGGAGATAAAAAGTCCTTATTCGAACCAGTACACGGGGCAGCATTTGACATTGCAGGTAAAAATATTGCAAATCCTAGGTCTTTTTGCTATCAGCGGTCATGATGTATGAAAGGATATATCAGTTATCTAATGATAATAGATATCTAAGGGTAGCAAGGGCTTTAGAAAATGCTATATATCAAGTATATAAGGAGAAAAAAGTTCTCACACCAGACGTAGGTGGAAATGCAACAACAGATGATTTAATTAATGAAGTCTTTAATAAGTTAAGTTAAAAGTTTTTTAAAGCAGAACTTTATCTATTATAGCGGTGGTCTAAATTATCTTACCCTACGATAAAGCCGTTGCCTTCTAAATTTGACCCTCTTTCTGTAGAAAAGGAAATATTAAGTTATTGGGACGAAAACAAAATCTATGAGAAACTAAAAGAATATAATAGCAGATTTGAAAAGAAGTTTTTCTTTATAGATGGTCCGCCCTATCCTTCAAGTCCAGTTCCTCATATAGGAACGGTATGGAATAAGGTAATAAAGGACTGTATACTCAGATATCAGAGATTAGCAGGATTTAAAGTACATGATCAACCAGGCTATGATACACATGGCTTACCTATTGAGGTTGCAATAGAAAAACAATTAAGAGTTCAGAAAAAATCTGATATAGTAGAGAAAATAGGAGTGGAAAATTTCGTAAATAAATGTAAAGAATTTGCTATAAATAACGCTTCAGCATTGACACAAGCATTCAAAGATATAGGGATTTTCATGGATTGGAAAAATCCCTACATGACTCTTGATAGCTCTTACATCTCTACTTCCTGGAGTCTAATAAAGAGGGCTTATGAAAGGGGGCTATTGTACAAAGGGGTTCAGGTAGTACATTGGTGTCCTAGATGTGAAACCACACTAGCAGACTATGAGGTGTCAGAATATAGGGAACTTGAAGATCCTTCTATTTATGTAAAATTCAGAGTTAAAGGGGAAAATAACAAATATTTAGTAATTTGGACAACAACGCCCTGGACTCTGCCTGCAAACGTTTTTATTATGATAAATAAGGACTATGAGTATGCTGAAGTAGAAGTTAATGGAGAGGTTTTAATAATAGCTAAGGACAGAGTTAACGAGGTAATGAAAGAAGCCGGGATAAGAGACTATAAAATATTAAAAACCTATAAAGGGGAAAAGCTACTAGGATTACATTATTTGCACCCATTAGCTGATATAGTACCTGCACAAAAAGGCTTAGATGAGTATCATATAGTTGTAGATGCAGGTAAAGAAGTGACGCTGACAGAAGGAACAGGACTGGTTCATGCTGCCCCAGGACATGGTGATATAGATTTTGAAATTGCTAAAAAAATAAATGCACCAATTATTATGCTAGTAAATGATAGAGGAGAATTCTTGCCAGAAGCCGGAAAATATGCAGGCAAATATGTAAGAAATGTCGCAGACGAGATAATTAATGATTTGAGGGAGAGAAATGCGTTATTACATGCTGGTAAGATCGTTCACAGATATCCGGTTTGTTGGAGATGTAAAACGCCGTTAATACTCAGAGCAACAGAACAATGGTTCATAGCCGTATCGAAACTAAAAGACGAGCTGTTAAGAGAAATAGATAACGTAAAGTGGATCCCAGATTGGGGAAAGAGCAGAATAGAGAACTTGGTAAAAGAAATTAGAGATTGGGTAATAAGTAGACAAAGATTCTGGGGGACACCATTACCAATTTGGGTATGTAAGAAATGTGGTAATATAACTGTAGTTGGTAGCAAAGAAGAATTAGAAAAAGTTGCTATAAATAAAGTTCCTAATGAGCTTCATAGACCTTGGATAGACCAAGTAGTAGTGAGATGCAGCAAATGTGGTGGGGAATCGTATAGAGTGCCTGATGTTGCAGATGTCTGGTTTGATAGTGGAGTGGCCTTCTTTGCAAGCCTAGGTGAAGAGTGGGAAAAGAAATGGAAAGAGTTAGGCCCAGTAGATTTAATTTTAGAGGGTCACGATCAGCTAAGAGGATGGTTCTTTAGTCTACTTAGAGCTGGCGTTATATTGCTTGATAAAACACCATATAATGTCGTTCTAGTTCACGGATTTATGTTAGATGAACAAGGAAGAGAAATGCATAAAAGTTTAGGAAACTACGTAGAACCTTCACAAGTTATACAAAAATACGGTAGAGATGTATTAAGACTTTGGTTATTAAGAAACACTACTTGGGAAGATGCTAAGTTCTCATGGAAAGCACTAGAGCAAACTAAAAGAGACCTTAATATTATATGGAATATTTACGTTTTTGCTACAACATATATGAACTTAGACAATTTTAACCCCTTGCAATATTCGTTAGAAAGTTTAAAGGACAATTTAAGGATTGAAGATCTATGGTTATTATCAAGATACAATAGAATGCTAAAAGAAGTAAAAGAAGCAATGAAAGACTTCAAAGTTCATGAACTTGCAAATAAAGTTGTTAACTTCTTGCTCGATGATGTGAGTAGATTCTACTTAAGACTAGTTAGAAAAAGAGCTTGGACAGAAAGTAATGATCCAGATAAGATTGCTATGTACTATGTTCTGTATGAAGTATTAAAAGGTTCGCTAATATTACTATCTACAGTAATTCCGTTTACAGCAGAAAAAATATATCAGAACTTTGTCGTAAATAAAAAAGAATCTGTAAGTATGGAAAGCTTACCAGAAGTAAATGAGGAACTAATAAATGAAAGAATAGAAAAAGAGTTTGAACTAAGCAGGGAAATAGGAGAAACAGGACTTAATGCAAGGGCAAAAGCAGGAATTAAGTTAAGATGGCCAATTAAGAAAGCCTATGTATTTTTAGTTTCAGACACAGATGTAAAAATGGCAAATGAAGTCAGGGATGTTATAAAATTCTTACTAAATTCTAAAGATATAGAAATAGCTGGTATTGAAGGATATAGAAGATTTAGTAAAATAAAAGCAATACCAAATAAAGGCACAATAGGACCGGAATTTAAGAGGTTATCTCCAAAGATCATAGAATATATAGATAATAATTCAGAGAAGGTTGCAGCTGATATAGTAAGTAAGGGATACCACGAAGTTACAATTGATGGAGAAACTTTACAGATAAAGATAAACCACGTCAATATAGTAGAAGAGACTGAGGAAGGTTACGTGTCCGCAAGGTTCGATAAAGGTGTTGTAGTATTAAAGAAAGAGATTAGTGAAGAGGAGGAAGAAGAAGGAATAATAAGAGATATAGTAAGAAGAATACAATTTATGAGGAAACAACTAAATCTTCAAGTAAATGACTATATAATTTTGACCATTAAGCCTCCGCAAGAAAGAGAAGAGATGATAAAGAGATGGACCGAATATATTAAATCTGAAACTAGAGCAAAGGAACTGATAATAGGAGAAGCAAAAGGGGATCTAGTAATTAATTGGGAGATCGAAGAAGAAAACTATAATATAGGAGTAAGTAAAGCTTGATATTCCCTTTTCCTAGAAGAAAAGAGCTTAATGTAGTTCTATTCACGTCAATTTTTTCTACAGATAAGACTCTCACCGAAATTACATTAAAAACTTCTTTCATAGTTAGGACTCTTTCAATTTTTAGAGTTTCAAACCTTTACTTTATCGATGATCTAAAAGATCCTGAAATAAAGAAAACTATAACTGATATTATTAACTATGCATTATTGCCTCCTTATCTTAAGAAAAAGATGCCTTTAAAAGCCACTTTAAAAAAAGCAGGACTAATAAATCCGGTAAATATCCCTTCACATATCGTAGAAAAGGACGCAGTAGAAGGGGAGTATAGAATTGGAGAGGAAGGAGACTTCGGATTAAAAAATAAAATTAAAAGTAAATCAAGAGTTATTCTGGTTATTAACTCGAATCCTTTAAAGATAAAACCTTATGATTTTTTCCCTTATTATGAAGGGTTTAAGATTAAATTCCTGGAGCAAGATCAGGTTTTCTCCCTGAAAAATCTAATCATAGGAAGCAGATCTGGTAAAAATCCTTTCGATGAGATTAGTAAGATAAGAGAGCTATATGAAAAATATGGGATCTCACTTTTAATTGGCCCCCCACAAGGTGGAGTATTAAAAAATATAAAAATTAAAAATTATGACTACATATATAATTTTATTCCTAATCAAGGAGTTAAAGACGTTAGAGCAGAAGAGGCTTTATTAGCTTCCTTAACTGTTCTTAATTATATCTTAGGATAGATACATTTTTATACATAAACGCTTAAAAAAGGGAGAACGAGGGAAAATTAATGGGGCATCGAAAGCTTTCATCGCCGAGAAGAGGTTCAGCAGGAGTTAGACCTAGGAAGAGGGCACGCGAGATCTTACCTACACCTAAAAGTTGGCCTAAAGTAAACTTTAGTGAGCCTAAGCTTTTGGGATTCGTTGGATACAAAGTGGGAATGACTCACGTCTTTATGATAGATGATAAACCAACTTCTCCTACTTATGGAAAAGAAATTTATGTTCCCGTAAGTGTAATAGAAACTCCACCCGTTATTCCATTGGCAGTGAGAGCTTACGTAATAGGGCCTAAAGGTGAGCCTTCTACATTGACTGAGTATTGGGGAGAAATACCAGATGATGTATTAAAGCTAATTCAAGAAAGAAAAATTGCTAGATTAAAATTAGATAAAGAAAAGATGAAAAAGAATCTAGATACTATAACAAGCAGGATTAATGATATATTGAGTTTAAGAGTAATTATTGCTACTCAACCAAGACTTGTACCTGCATTAGGAAAGAAAAAACCAGAAATAGTAGAAATTGCATTAGGTGGAGGAGACATAAAAGCACAGCTTAATTATGCGTTGTCAATATTAGGAAAGCCACTACCAGTAAGGGAAGTATTTAAAGAGGGTCAACTTGTTGACATTATAGGAGTAACTAAAGGAAAAGGATTCCAGGGTGTAATAAAGAGGTACGGAGTTATAGAGTTGCCAAGATGGCACAAACATAGAAAAGGTAGCAGAAAAGTAGGCACTAGAGGACCTTCAATACCAACACCAAGTTATGTACCGCAACCCGGTCAAATGGGCTTTCACAGAAGAACGGAATATAATAAGAGAATATTAAAGATCTCTGATAACCCAGACGAGATAAATCCAAAAGGAGGATTTGTTAATTATGGCCTAGTTAGAAATACATATTTAATTATTGAAGGATCTGTAATAGGGGCAAAGAAAAGACCTTTATTCTTAAGATATCCAATTAGACCTAGCTGGAATCCACAATCTGCCCCCCAGATTACTTATATTAACTTAGAGAGTCAGCAAGGGTGAAATTTTATGTATCTGGAGTTACAAGTGAAAAAAGCGCCAGTCTTTGACATTAAGGGAAATAAAATAGAGGAAATAGAATTACCACTCATTTTCAGTTATCCAGTAAGAAAAGATCTTATAAGAAGGGCATTCCTTTCAGAGTTTACAAAATCCCTCCAACCAAAAGGAAGAGACCCAATGGCAGGAAAAAGAACTACTGCTGTGAGTTTTGGTATTAACTTAGGATTAGCCAGAGTCCCAAGAGTAAAGAACACAGGAGAGGCTGCATTGGCACCTAATACAGTAGGAGGTAGATTAGCTTTCCCACCTAGAGTGGACAAACGTATACACGAAGAAATTAATGAGAAGGAGAAAAAGTTAGCAGTAATAAGCGCATTAAGCGCTACAACAGACATATATTGGGTTAGGCAGAGAGGTCATAGATTTTCCGCTGAAATCTTACCAATAATAGTAACTGATGATCTTATAAACCTAACAAAAACTAAAGAGGTCTTATCGGTCTTAGAAGCGTTAAAAGTTGCAGAAGACATAGAAAGGGCAAAAGAAAGAAAGAATGTTAGAGCTGGAAAAGGTAAAAGAAGAGGGAGAAGATATAAGAAGGCAAAAAGTGTGCTAATAGTAACTCACGAAACAAACCCCATCTTTGTAAAAGCCGCAAGTAACCTAGAAGGTGTGGATGTTGTCCCAGCACAGGAAGTAAGCGTTATACATTTAGCTCCTGGCGGACATCCTGGCAGATTAACAATTTATACTAAATCTTCAATTGATGTATTACGTAAAAGATTAGAATCGAGGTTGCTCTTATGAGTCGCATGATAATAAAAGAAGTATTGGCTACAGAAAAAGCAATAAGGTTAATTGAATCACAAAACACTTTAACACTAATAGTGGATATAAAAGCGACAAAGCCAGAAATTAAAAAAGCAGTGGAGAACTTGTTCAACGTAAAGGTAGAGAAAGTAAATACGCTAATTACGCCTAAAGGAGAAAAGAAGGCATATGTTAAGCTTAAGAAAGAATACAAGGCAAGTGATGTAGCCCATAAGTTAGGTATCTTATGAGGTGAAAGTTATGGGTAAGAGGTTATTACAGCAAAGAGCAGGAAAAGGAGGTATAAACTTTAGGAATCCAGGTTGGAGAAGGGTAGGCGAGGCAAAAATCCCAAACATAGAAGGAGATCATATAGGAAAAGTAATAGATATTGTACACGACCCTGGTAGAAATGCTCCTCTTGCATTAATTAGATTAGACAATGGAACTGAATTTTATGTTCCGGCAGTTCAAGGATTAATAGTAGGTCAAAAGATCCAGATAGGAAGCAATGCACCCATAAGTACCGGAAATATTGTTGAATTAAGAAAAGTTCCAGAAGGTACAATTGTATGTAATATCGAAAAAACAAGAGGGGATGGAGGAAAATTTGCTAGAGCCGCAGGAACATATGGAGTGGTAGTAGGAAAGACAGAAAACAAAGTGCTTGTAAGACTAACATCAGGGAAAATTGCAGAAGTAAGTAGTAGCGCAAGAGCTATTGTAGGAATTGTAGCTGGCGGAGGAGTTATAGAAAAACCTTTGCTTAAAGCCGGAAACGCTTATTGGAAATATAAAGTAAAAGCAACTAAATGGCCGCGTGTTAGAGGAGTCGCGATGAACGCAGTATCTCATCCACATGGAGGTGGGGCTCATCAGAGCGTTAGCAGACCTTCTAATGTTTCTAGAAATGCTCCACCAGGTAGAAAGGTTGGACACATAGCTGCAAGAAGAACTGGGAGGAAAGAAGGTGCATGAATTTTTAAAGTATTGTTATATTAGTTAAGGTGATACAATGCCAATAGAAATACCACCTGAATGGAAAAAGTTTAGATACAGAGGGAAAACACTAGAGGAATTACTAAACATGCCTATGGACGAATTTATAAAACTATTACCCGCTAGGCAAAGAAGATCATTAAAAAGAGGGTTTTCCGAAGAAAAAAGAAGATTACTAGAAAAAGTTAGAAAAATTATAAAAGAAGGGAGATATGAGAAAGTTATTAAAACTCATGTCAGAGACATGATTATATTACCAGAAATGGTAGGAGTAAAATTTGCAGTTTATAATGGTAAAGAATTCGTTGAATTCCAAGTTACACCAGAAATGATTGGTCATTATTTAGGAGAATTCTCAATAACAACAAAGAAAGTAGAACATGGAGAACCAGGATTAAAGGCAACAAGGTCAAGCTTATTCCTGGCTTTGAAGGGATAACAAAATGGCTCATTGGACTTATCCACAATTAAATATCGAAGAAAGTAAGATAGCAAAAGCTGTAGTAAGAAATATACCAGCATCTATTAAGGACTTATATAATGTATGTAAAGCTATAAGAGGTATGAAACTGAATGAGGCAAAAGACTTCTTAAATAGAGTATTAGAAGAAAAAGAAGCTTTACCATTTTGGAGATATTCACATGGAGCTTCTCATAAAGCTAATATATCTCCAAAATGGAAAGTAAAAAGCGGTAGATATCCGAAAAAAGCAATAAAATATGTGCTTAAAGTTCTTGAAAATGCTGAAAATAACGCAAGTTCAAAAGGTTTAGACATAGATAAGCTAAAAATTGTACATATAGCTGCTCATAAAGGGATTACTCTCAAAAGATATATGCCAAGGGCGTTTGGTAGAGCAACACCTAAATATAGACGTACCGCAAACATAGAAGTTATACTAGCAGAGGTGTCGTAAATATGGTGCTAATTAAAAAATACTTCTTACAGAAAGCTTTAACCAAAGTTATGATAGATGAATATTTAGCAAAACAATTTTATACTGCGGAATATGCTGGTGTTGAGATAATAAAGACTCCTATAGGAACTAGAGTTATAATATATGCGGGAAGACCTGCACTAATTATAGGAAAAGGAGGTAAAACTATTAAACAACTAGCTCAAGTACTTGAAAAATATTTTGGCCTTGAAAATCCGCAGATAACAGTTACTACGGTTGAAAATCCAGAGCTAAATGCAAGAGTGATGGCATTTAGACTAGCAGTAGCCTTAGAAAAAGGGTATCACTTCAGAAGGGCGGCATTTATAACTATCAGAAGGATAATGAATGCAGGAGCTTTAGGAGCAGAAGTAGTAGTTAGTGGCAAACTTACTTCTGAAAGAGCAAAATACGAAAAATTAAAAGAAGGTGTAGTATATAAAACTGGAGCTCATTTAGAGAAGATGGTAGATAGAGCTGTAGCAATAGCAATGTTAAAACCAGGAGTTTACGGGGTTGAGGTAATTATAACAAAACCAATGAAACCTATTGACAAAATAGAGATCAGAGAGAAACCTAAGGAAGAAGGTGAAAGTGTAGTTACAGTTACAAATGTTAGTTTTATTGAAGAGTCTCAGTCACAACAAGGTGGTAAACAATGAGGGTAAAAGAACTTTTAGGCTTTGAAGTGAATGAGATCGACGATCAGAACTTAGAGACTCTTATTGAAAAGAGGAAAGAGTTGGTTAAAAAAGTGAGAGAATTACAGCAAGAGCTATTGAAGAGAAGAGTTGAAGCAAAAATGGGCACACTTAAGAATACAGCATCCATAAGAAATACAAGAAAAGATATCGCAAGAATATTAACTATTCTTACTATATTAAATAAAGAAATAGAAAAGAAAAAGAAGGAGAGTAAAAAATGATTAAACTTGATCTTATAGGAAGCAAAATAAAAATCTTAGGTTATTCCGATCCCAATTTAATTGGAAAAGAAGGAATAATCGTATTTGAAACTAGAAAAACTTTCTTAATTCAGACACCAAAAAAAAGAATTACCGTTTTTAAAGATAATGGAATTTTTGAAATTTATTATAATAATAAAAAATTGATTATCCCTGGTTCTAAGCTTACTGGAAAATTAGAAAAGAGGTGGACTTAAATGGGTAAAAAAGGTGCTTTAGTCAAAAATATAGGAATAGAGGGTATAAAACCTCCAGAAAAAGTATGCGATGATGAAAACTGTCCCTTCCATGGAACTTTGAGAGTAAGAGGAATAATACTAGAAGGAAAATTAATAAAATTTAGAGCCCAAAGGACAGGAGTGGTGGAAAGAGAATATCTATTCTATGATACGAAATATAAAAGATATGAGAGGAGAAGAAGCAGAATACACGTTCATATACCGCCTTGCCTTGATGTGAAAGAAGGCGATAACGTTATAATTGCAGAATGCAGACCTATTGCTAAGTCAGTTGCATTCGTAGTTATAGGTAAGAAGGAGGCGAAATAAATGCCCGAAAAACTTCAGGTATTAGGAAGTAGAAAAGGTTTAACTCCGGGATTACAACACTATACTAGAGTAGTTGTAACGGACAATAGTGGCGCAAAAGAAGCTATAATTATTGGCGTTTATGGCTATAAAGGTGTCTTAAGAAGAATACCTTTTGCTAATGTTGCAGATCTAGTTATGGTGTCTGTACGTAAAGGTACACCAGAGGTCAGAAAACAGAAATTCAGAGCCGTAGTAGTGAGGCAAAAAATGCCTTATAGAAGACCAGATGGAACATGGGTTGCATTTGAAGATAACGCTGTTGTATTAGTGAACCCAGATGGGACACCGAAAGGCACTGAAATTAGAGGACCAATAGCGAAAGAAGCTGCGGAGAGATGGCCAAAGATTGCAAGTATAGCAACTTTGGTGATTTAACATGGTAACGCATAAACCGTCAAAACAAAGAGCGTATTTACGTAATATACCGAATCATCGCAGACACAAATTACTCGTTGCAAGACTGTCTAAAGAGTTGCAACAACAGCTAGGAATAAAAAGATTACCAATAAGGAAAGGTGATACAGTAAAAGTCTTGAGAGGGGATAAAGACATAATTGAGTATGAAGGAAAAGTTATCGCTGTGGACAGAAAAAGAGGAAGAATCGCAATTGAAGGACTTACAAGAAAGAAAGCTGATGGAACTCCGGTATATAGATGGATTCATGCGTCTAAAGTCATAATTACAAAGTTAGACTTGAGTGATCCAAGAAGAAAAGAAATAATAGAAAGGAAGAGAAAAGCAAGAGAAGAGTATTTAAAGAAAAGAGCTGAACAAAAAACTGCACAAGCTGTAGCTACTAGCCAAACTTCAACTACACAAACTGCAGAGGTGAAATAGAATGGCACATATAACAAGGTTTGAAGCTCCTTGGTTCTTGCCAATAAGTAAAAAGGAATATAAATGGACTGTTAGGGCAAATCCAGGTCCCCATAAATTATCTGAAAGTATACCTCTTGCATTGTTATTAAAACATTACCTAAAAATAGCCGAAACTACCCTAGAAGCAAAGAAAATAATAGTTAGTGGAAAAATAATGGTTGATGGAAGAGTTAGGAAAGACTACAAATATCCTGTTGGTCTAATGGATGTTATTGCAATCCCCTCAGTTGACAAATACTATAGGGTTATTCCAGATCACACAAGATTTTTAAAATTAGTTGAAATAACAAAAGAAGATGCTAAATACAAATTCGTTAGAATAATAAATAAGACTACAGTAAAGCATGGACACTTACAACTTAATTTGGAAGATGGTAGAAATATCTTAATTCCTAAGGAGAAAATTAGTGAAATGAATTACCCCACACTTACGACATTAAAGATAGAAATACCAAGTCAAAATATCATTAAAGCTTATGAGTTAAAAGAAGGTAAGTACGCTATAATAATTGGCGGAAGAAACGTAGGACTTCATGGCATTATAAAGTCTATTCAATACGCCAAATACAAGAGAGCAAAATATAGCATTGTGACAATAGAGCAGAAAAATGGGGAAATTGTTCAAACTAATTTACAAAACGTTATGGTTATAGGTGATACAGAACCAGACCCTAACGTGGGGTTGGTGGTGAAATAAATGTCTGTTATACAATCACAATCAACAAATCCTAAGCTGGAAAATCCAATGAGAAAAATTCGATTAGAGAAAGTCACAATTAACATTGGGGTTGGAGAAACAGGAGAAAGGTTACAAAAAGCATACCAACTATTACAGGAACTTACTGGAGCTAAGCCGGTTTATACTAAAGCTAGAAAAACAATTAGAGAATTTGGAGTCAGAAAAGGTGCCCCTATAGGCGTGAAAGTAACACTTAGAGGACAAAAAGCAATTGAATTTTTAAAAAGAGCTTTGGCCGCAGTCGGATATAGATTGAAAATTTCAAGCATAGATGAGTACGGAAATGTAGGTTTTGGAATTACAGAGCATGTACTAATTCCAGGTACGAGATACGATCCAGAAATAGGGATATTTGGAATGGATGTTGTAATGACATTTATAAGACCAGGCTTTAGAGTTGCAAGAAGAAAGAGAAAAAGAACACATATTCCAAAAAGGCATAGAATGATAAGTAAAGAAGAAATAATGGAATATCTTAAGCAAAATTTTAATGTTACATTTGTGGAAAGGTGAAAAGAGATGGGCAAGTATAAACCACCAGCAGAAAGGAAGTATGGAAGAGGAGTGCAAGTGTGCAGAAGATGTGGCAGTAGAGATGCTGTTATTCAGAAATACGGATTATACTTATGTAGACAATGTTTTAGAGAAGTCGCATACGCAATGGGATTTAAAAAGACTAGGTGAGTAAAAATGCCTGCCTTAAATCCTCTCGCAAACGCGCTAACAACGATCTATAATAATGAAATGAGAAGAAATAAACAAGCAATAATTGTACCGGCATCTAAACTTATTATAAATGTACTAAGGGTTATGCAAAAGGAAGGCTATATAGGAGAGTTCGAATATATTGATGATGGAAGAGCAGGCAAAATAGTCGTGCAATTATTAGGTAGAATTAATAAATGTGGACCAATAACTCCACGTTACCCATTAAAATATAGAGAGTTACTTAAACTACCAGACTATATTAGAAGATATTTACCTTCAAAAGAAATCGGTATAATAATCCTCACAACACCAAAAGGGGTTATGACCCACAAAGATGCAATAAGAGAAAGAATTGGAGGTATTGCGCTAGGTTATGTTTATTAATTAGGGTGAGATAATTTGAGAGCCGTATACTTACATGAAGAAATAGAAATACCAAAAGGCGTTACTGTAACTGTTGATGGAATGAAAGTAAAAGTAAAGGGGCCAAAAGGAGAAATGGAAAAAGACTTTAGCCATATAACTGGTGTAATACTGAGTGTTCAAGACAATAAAATAATATTGGAGACTACATTTGCCGATAGAAGGAAAAAGGCACAATTTTACTCTTTAATTGCACACATAAAAAATATGATAACTGGAGTCACAAGAGGTTTTAGATACTATCTTAAGATAATCTTCACGCATTTCCCAATATCGGTTAAGATAGTCAACGATGAAGTTCAAATTCAAAATCTAATTGGAGAGAAAAATATAAGAAAAGCAAAAATTTTACCCGGAGTAAAGGTTACCGTAAAGGGAGAAGATATAATAGTTGAAGGAATAGACATAGAAAAAGTTGGACAAACGGCAGCTAACATAGAAGCCGCTGCAAAAATTAGGGGTTTTGATAGAAGAGTTTTCGCAGATGGAATTTATATCTATAAAAGAGAGGTGATTGGCAATGAAGCTGAAGGATGAAATCGGAAAAATAAAAGAAAAGATAAAGAAAATAAGAAGCAAAAAACCGGAGTTCCTAAGATATGATTGGGATAAGTACTATAGATTAGAAAGACAAGAGACTTGGAGAAAACCAAAGGGTAGAGATAATCCAATGAGACTTGAATTAAAAGGATATCCACCAAAAGTTAAAGTAGGATATAGAACACCAAAAGATATTAGAGGTTTACATCCTTCTGGTCTAATTCCGGTATATGTTAGAAACGAAAAAGAGTTGATGAAAGTGGCAAACTCAAATGAAAAAGAAAAAATAATTATAATATTTTCTTCCACACTAGGTTTAAAAAAGAAATTGGAATTAGTTGAAAAAGCTAAACAGTTAGGACTAAAAGTTGCAAATGGGTGAAAAAATGCCTGATTTCCAATTACAAAGAAGGTTAGCAGCACAAATTGCAAAGGTTGGCGAAAAAAAGGTAAAGTTTGACCCAGAAGCTTTAGATGAGATAAAAGGGACAATTACGCGCAAAGAAATTAAGAGACTAATTAAAGAAGGGAAAATCATAATAGAGCAAGAGGTAGGAATAAGTGGAGGAAGACTTAAAGAAAAGAGGATGAAAAGAAGGAAGAAGGGAGAAGGGAGGAAAAGCGGAAGTAGAAAAGGTGCTACAGGGGCAAGAAGAGGTAAAAAAGAACTATGGATAGTAAAGATCAGAAAAATTAGAAGATATTTAAAGTGGTTAAGAGACAATAATATAATAGATAGAAAGACTTACAGAATGTTATATAGAAAAGCTAAAGGTAATGCTTTTAAGAGTCTTTCTGACCTTAAAAATTATCTAAAACAATTAGGCGTTAAGGTGGAATAAATGGCACATGGTCCTAATTATAAGGTCAAATTTAGAAGAAGGAGAGAGGGCAAGACCAACTACTATAAAAGGTATACATATGTTTTAAGCAAGGCAACAAGATTAGTTGTAAGAAGAACAAATAAATACATAATTGCACAGATTGTCAAATTTGATCCAAAAGGAGATATTATAGTTGTTGCCGCACACTCAATTGAATTAGTTAAAAAATATGGTTGGAAAGGGGATCCCAATAATACACCGGCAGCATATCTTACCGGATATTTATTAGGACTTAGGGCTTTAAAAGCTGGGATTAAAGAAGCTGTAGTTGATATTGGGTTGTTTTCGCCAACTAAAGGAAATAGGTTATTTACAGCGGTTAAAGGGGCAATAGATGCCGGTCTTAAAGTACCTGTAGGAGATATAGGTGTAAGAGAAGATAGAATAAAAGGTGTGCATATTGCTCAATATGCTCAAAAACTAGAAAATGAGAACCCAGAGTTATTTAAAAGATTATTCTCCAAATATTTGGAAAGAGGACTTCATCCTAAAGATCTTCCCTCACACTTCGAGGAGATATTAAATAGGATAAAAGCAACTGAAGGGGTTGGTGTCCAAAATGGCTGAAGAGGTACCTGTAATCAATCCGGAAGAGTGGAAACCTAAAACAAAAGTTGGTCAACTAGTTAAAGAAGGGAAAATTACCTCAATAAAAGAACTATTTGAGAGAAACCTTCCAATAACTGAACCAGAAATAGTAGATGTACTTTTACCAAAACTAAAATATGAAGTAATAGACATAAGAATTGTACAAAAGCAAACAGATGCAGGAGAAATTTCAAGATATAAAGTACTTGTAGTAATGGGAAATATGGATGGTTATGTAAGTTATGGAACGGGAAAAGCTAGACAGCTGAGAGTTGCAATCCAGAAGGCAATTAAAGATGCAAAAATGAATATCATACCTGTAAGGAGAGGGTGTGGAAGTTGGGAATGTACATGTGGAGAACCGCATAGCTTGCCTTTTAAAGTTTACGGAAAAGCAGGAAGTGTGGAAGTTCTTTTAATGCCTGCACCAAAAGGAACAGGCCTAGTAGTAGGGCCAGCATTAAAGAAGTTATTAACATACGCAGGGATTAAAGATGCTTGGTCTTTAACTAGAGGTGCTACATATACTACAGAGAACTTTATAAAGGCTGGATATAATGCACTTTATAACACATACAAGTTTGTTACTCCAATTGACTGGATGAGGAGGAGATGATGCCAGCTAAATTATTAGGAATAATTAGAATTAGAGGTTATGCGGGAACACCCTGGTACATTCAGGATACTTTGGAAATGCTTAGATTAAGAAGAAGATTTAATGCGATGATTTACGAGGACACACCATCAATTAGAGGAATGTTAAAAGTTGCCGAGCCTTATATTACTTGGGGAGAGTTAAATGAGGAAGGATTAAGATTGCTTCTGAGTAGATTATATGTTAAACCAGGGAATGCTAGAATAAATGATGAATTCCTAAAGAGTAAATTGAAAATAGAAAGTTTTGAAGAATTCGTAAAGAAAATATATGAAGGACAATTAAAGCTTCATAAACTAGATGATTACTTTAAATTGCCAATTAGATTACATCCACCAACTGGAGGTTTTAAAGGAAAAATAAATAGGCCGTATAACTTAAAAGGGGAATTTGGTTATAGAGGAGAAAAAATTAATGAGTTAATTAAGAGGATGGTGTAAAAAATGACAGTTAGGAGAGAAAAGAAAAGTAGAAAATATAGGGGTTATAGGACCCATGGATGGGGAAGAAAAGGCCAACATAGAGATAGAGGTTCTCAAGGTAGCAGACAAGTAGGTATGCATAAAGAAAAATGGTCCTGGACTGTAAAATATGGCCAGGGATGGTATGGAAAACATGGCTTTGTTAATCCTACATCAGAAGAATATAGTGTAATTACCTTAAGAAAACTAGAGGAGCTTATAGATAAAGGAGTAGTAAAAACTAAAGAAGAAAATGGAAAGAAAGTAGTTGATTTAACTGAAATGGGGTATGATAAACTAATTGGAACTAGTGGTCATAAATTAGAAGCACTAAAAGGACTGGTAATTAAAGTAAAGATGGCAAGTAAGAAAACTGTTGAAAAAATCAAAGAATTAGGAGGAGAAATTATATTAACCTCAAATGAATAGGCTTTTTAGAGCATTATGGGTTTTGTAGACTTTCTTGCTAAGCTAGGGGAATATTTACCAGCAATAAGCAAGCCTAAAGAAAGACCTTCTTTAGCAACAAAACTTCTTTGGTCTTTTATAGGGGTTATAATATATCTTGTAATGGCGTCAATACCTTTATATGGGGTGACTTCTGCTAGTTCGATTTTTGGTAATTTTTTGGCAGAAGAAATAATTTTTGCCTCAACTCAAGGCACATTAGCTCAGTTAGGAATAGGACCTATAATTACAGCTGGTTTAATAATGCAGATTCTCGTAGGCTCTAAACTTATACAAATGGATTTAGCTAAAGAAGAGGATCAAATCAAGTTTACTGAAGCAGAAAAAGGACTAGCGTTTCTATTCATTCTTGTCGAAGCAGCATTATTTGGTTATGACTTTACAAAAGCGTCAAAAAGTCTGTTGCTTGCCGTAATTGTATTTGTGCAACTAGTAGTAGCAACTTATATAATACTTCTATTAGATGAAATGATTCAAAAAGGTTGGGGATTGGGATCTGGAATAAGTCTATTCATACTTGCTGGTGTAACAAAAATGATGTTCTGGGACATGTTCGGAATTGCAGCTGTTCAAAACCAGAATTTACCTGTAGGTTTCTTCCCATTATTAATTTCAGACTTAATGAGTAAAAAGAACATACTTTCTATTATAGTAAATACAAGTACAAAAACTCCTTACTCTCCAGATTTAGTGGGATTTATATCTACTATAGCCCTTATAATACTAATAGTATATCTTATTAATATCAATATACAGATACCAGTAACAACACAAAGACTTAGGGGAATTAAAACTACTATACCATTAAATTTCTTATATGTCAGTAGCATTCCAGTAATATTTGTAAGCGTATTAGGGGCAGACTTCTGGCTATTTGCATCCTTATCTTCATATATCTCTTCTAGCGCCTACAATATATTGTCTGATATTGCAAATGCTTTCTTCTTCCCACCACCAAATATCCCACATAGCGTCTTTGCTTTAGTATTAGACCCTGAAGGTGCAGCCATATATGCTGCAGTATTCATATTATTGTCAATTGCATTTGGCATGTTATGGATTGATGTTGCTGGTCTCGACCCTGCAACACAGGCACAACAAATGATAGAAAGCGGAGTTGAAATACCAGGAATGAGAAGCAATCCGAAAATAATTGAAGGAATATTAGCAAGATATATTTACCCTCTAGGATTTTATAGTTCTCTGATTGTAGCTCTAATAACAGTTTTTGCGACATTCTTAGGTGCATATGGAACTGGCATAGGAATATTATTGGGCGTCACAATAGCTATTCAATATTATAACTTATTAGCTTATGAGAGAACATTAGAAATGTACCCATTACTAAAGAGAATTATTGGTGAATAACAATGAAAATCGGAATTGTAACTGGAATCCCTGGTGTAGGGAAAACAACTGTTTTATCTAAAGTAAAAGAAATATTAGATAATAAAAAGATAAATAACAAAATAGTAAATTATGGAGATTATATGCTAATGATGGCAATAAAACTAGGTTATGTGAATAACAGAGATGAAATAAGAAAATTGCCTATTGAAAAGCAAAAACAACTGCAAATAGAAGCTGCTAGAAGTATAGCTAAAGAGGCCGCAGAAGGAGAAGGGTTGTTTTTTGTAGATACGCACGCAGTAATAAGAACTCCTTCTGGTTATTTACCTGGGTTACCAAAATATGTTATAGAAGAGATAAATCCGAGAGTTATATTTTTAATAGAAGCAGACCCAAAAGTTATACTGGAGAGGCAAAAAAGAGATCAGACAAGAAACAGAAGCGATTATAGCGATGAGAAAGTTATAAATGAAGTTCTTAGCTTCGCCAGATGCGCTGCAATGGCTTCAGCAATATTAGTGGGAGCTACAGTAAAAATAGTCATAAACGTAGAAGGAGATCCTACAATAGCAGCAAATGAAATAATCAATAGTATGTTGTGATTTTATGAATCTAACGATTTTTTACATATTAGGACTTTCCTTTTTATTAAACTTGATAATATATTTTGAATACAAATTTTATTTAGTAAATAAAATGAACTTGGCTATAGAAAAAATAAAGGAATACGAAGATAGAATTGAAAAAATTGCATCACCTAAGAGAAAAAATAAAACTTTGAGAAAAATATCTAAGGAAGTTGAATATTATACGAGAAAGTTTAGAGATTATATACTTATCCAATCGTTAACTTTGATATTTGTATATCTGGTAGGCTTGCTTATTATAGCTTATCTAATTACATCCCCTATTTATTTCCCATACAACTTACCTTTAATAACATTAATTTATCATAATAAACATATAATAAACAACCTTTTTGTATATATAATTTCCTTTCTTCTCTTTACACCGTTATCACTTAGAAAACCGAAGATTATTTAAAACCTATACTATTAATTTTTACATATGCC
>ERZ1684502.19-NODE-19-length-56390-cov-183.587805_pt1 | contig 56390 bp, 61 predicted proteins | sample MGYA00580192_ERZ1684502 | MGnify/ENA primary metagenome ERZ1684502 (study PRJEB41476, sample SAMN13258264) | hydrothermal vent metagenome | biome: caldera [ENVO_00000096]; feature: acid hot spring [ENVO_00002120]; material: acidic water [ENVO_01000358] | place...
TAGCGCACTATTATATACTCTATGCCTTCTCCTATATGGCATTTCTAGCTGCTGGTGAACCAAAGTCGGTAATCTCTGTTTTTATAAACCCTGCTGGATTAGTTATACTAATCGTAGGAAATCTACTCGCTATAGCATTAGAAGGGCTAATAGTATTCATACAAAACATGAGACTTCATTTTTATGAAATGTTCAGTAAATTCTACGAGGGAAGGGGAAGAAAATTCGAACCAGCTATGGCTTATGTAGAATTAACGTAATAACGGAGGTCTTATTTTTTCTAAATCTTTTCTTATATCTGCAAGTTTTTTCTCTATATCTTCTGCATTTAATTCTACCTTAGTAAATAGGATCTTTACTTCGCCAATTTTGTGACCTTTACCTAACACCAAATTTCCTGCATTATCCCATTTTTCTTTTTCTATATCGTTTAATCCTAACATCCTATATAGCTTCTCTGCATATGTTGGCATTATTGGATATAACATAATCGAAATGGTTCTCAGCGAATTAGCAGCAATAGTTAAGACTGTACCTGCTTCATCTCTATCCTTCTTTATTAAGTTCCAAGGCGCTCTTAAGTTTAAGTACGCGTTTCCTTCTCTAGCTAGTTTTAATATCTCCTCGCTTCCAGCTTTTAGTTTTCCCTGCTCAAATAGTTCTCCCATCCTTATAGGAGCTTCTTTGATTTTTTCAATAAATTTCTTATCATCGTCATTTAATTTATTTTCCATAATCCCATATAATTCCCCATTAAAATATCTGTTTACCATAGTTAAGACTCTATTAGCATAATTGCCTATATCATCATTAAGTTCTGTATTTATGATTCTTAGTGCTTCTCTCCATGTAAAACTTGTGTCTCTTTCCTCTGGTCTTAATCTAATCAAAATGAATCTCCAGTATTCTACATCAAGAAGATAAGGGGCTTCATCAATCCAAACCCCTATTCTTCTACTTTTGCTGAACTTTTGACCTTCATAAAGCAGATATTCTGTTGCAGCTATAACAGTAGGCAAAACATAATTTTCTCCGGTAGCCATTAACATTGCTGGAAATATTACTGCATGAAATGGAATATTGTCCTTACCAATAAAATAATAACTTTTTACATCATTTCCAAACCAGAATTTCTTCCATTCGTCTTCATTTTCCTTTTTCTTGAAATATTCTATAGTAGCAGATATATAACCTAACAAAGCGTCAAACCAAACATAAATAGTTTTACCTTCTGCACCCTCAAATGGTGCTGGAATCCCCCAGGCATTATCTCTTGTTATGCTTCTTGGTTTCAAACCTTCCTTAACCCAACTTAACGCAACAGATTTCACATTTTCTGGCATCGAATTAGAATTCCTTATCCATTCTTCTATTTCTTTGCTAAACACTGAAAGATCAAAGAACCAGTGTTTAGTCTTTTTGAATGTTGGTGTTCTACCGCAAAGTACACACTTAGGATTAATTAGCATCTTAGGAGTTAGTAGTCTTCCACAATTGTCGCATTGATCTCCTCTTGCGTCTTCATATCCACAGTAAGGGCACGTCCCTTTTACAAATCTATCTGGCAAATAGAGCTTGTCATATTCGCAATAAGGAATTTCGTCCTCTTCTATCTTGATGTACTTCTGTAATTTTAAAAGAAATTCTTGAACAAATTGCTTATGTATTTCTGATTCTGTCCTAGTGTAGTTATCAAAGCTAATTTCCCATGTCTCTAAAAATAACTTTTTATCGTACTCGTGGGCTTGATCTGTTAAATCTTTTGGATTTATATTTCTTTTTTTTGCCTCCACCTCTATTGGTGTTCCGTGTTCATCACTACCACTTACAAAGATTACATTTTCTTTTCCATATTTCATTCTAGCATATCTAGCAAAAACGTCTGCTGAGAGAACAGATCCTATTAAGTTACCTAAATGCGGCACTGTATTTACATATGGCCAGGCTGAAGCAACAAAGATCTTCATACTGGTCTTTAATAAACCGTAAAGGTAATAAGCTTATAAAAAGTTAAGCCTTAATATACTGAAAGGAGTGACAGCTGTAATAGATTACAAGAAATATCCATTTTTAAAACCTATAGAGGAGGAGCTAAAGAAATATGCAGGGGGAATTACGCTCAATGACCTTCTTTCTAGTAATAGTTATTACCTAGAAAAAGCTGAGGAAAGGGTCAAAAAAATTCTTAATAACGAGGAATTAGAACCTTATGAGAAAATTAGAGATTCGGTCCTCGTTTTTTATGCCACTTTACTTTTAGTAGCAGCCTTAAAAAATGAGCTTTTAAAGAAAAAATTTGTTGAGAAAGAAGCAGAAGTAGTAGAGAAAAAACTGTCATATGAGACCGAAGAGACGTTACTGGAGATTGCAAAACTTCTTGGGATAAATGTCGAGTCTGAAAATCTTCTAATTAAACATAAAGAAAATAGGAAAGTACTTACGATACCATTCAAGTTTTCAATGAGCTTCATAGATTACCTTAAGGTTACAAAGGAAATTAGAAAGGAAAATGAAGAATTTTCACTTTCCACAAAGATAATGAAAGATGGAAAAGTGTTTTTGACAAAACAAGAACTAATCAAAATTATCACCTATAAAATAAAGGATAAACTGTATGAGGAGACTACCATTAGTGATGTTGTTATACCAGAGGAAGTTAAGAAAAAAGCCGAAGAAATGAAAGGAAAAAGAACCCCTCCATGTATCCAAAATTTGCGTAGAAAAAAGGAACTTAATAATGTTGAAATTTCCGTTCTTGTTACATATTATATAGACATTGGAGATTACGAGAGTGCAAAAAAATATTCAGAAGAACTGTTAAAGAAATATCGCGGAGATAAAAAGACAAAATATATCGTCTATTCATGTAATAAAATGAAGGAATTAGGCCTATGTGTAAATTCTTGTAACGTTTTAAACCCGTTACAGCTTTATTATGGCAAATTAAAGTAAATTGCTATAAATCTTTGAATTACAGTTATTACAGATAGAATAAGAAAAACTAGCAGAAAATAATAAGAAATCTTGAAAGAGAAGAGATAAATAAGTAGAAGAATTAGCAGAAAGATGATCCTCTCTCCTCTTTCTATTATTCCTCTACCCTCCATTTTAATTCCTAAAGACTCAGCCTTTGCTCTTAAGTAAGGAATTAATAAAGATACCCCTATTAAAAGACCTATAATTATTGGAGTATAGCCTAATGCATACAATCCAGTTATATAATTTATATCCTCTATTCTATCTAAACTACTATCTAAAAAACTACCTTTTGATCCAGCTTTCCCACTTATTCTTGCAATCTCTCCATCCAAAGCATCCATAAAAGCTGATAATGCAAGTAACAATATACCTAGAATAACATCTCTTAAATAGAGCATTACACCTAAATATATAAAAGATATAACAAGACCTAAAATGGTTGTGGTGTTTGCCGTTATTTTTGCTTTCACAAAGCCTTTAGCTATTGGTTGTAAAACCTTTTTCGTTTGCCTTCTAAGCCTAGTAATCAAAACCAACACCGTTATAAACTATTGCTTTTACTTTTAATGGATGAAGGCTAAAAAACTAATTTTGGTAACCTCGGAGTCTCACCCTTCACATAAACCATTTTTAAAGGTATTAGATGAGCTAAGCAAAGAGTTAAATATAGAAAAAGAAATAAAAATCGAAGATTATGCATTCTTAGCAGATTACGGAGAAAAAGACGAATTTGGAGCAACTTTCTTACCACAACTTTTCTTAGAAACGGACAACGGAAAAATTATACCAATATTAACACAAATGCCATTTGATCCAAAAAAATTAGAGCCAGACCCAGAAGAAGGGAAAAAACAAGCCCTTGAAAAAATTAAAAATATCTTGGCTCAATAAATTGTTTAGTGAGTAAAGTGAGTTATATACCTCATGTACCATATGTACCAACTCCTGAACCTGTAGTTAAAAAAATGCTAGAAATAGCAAAAGCAGGCCCAGAAGATATTGTGTACGACTTAGGTTGTGGAGATGGCAGAATACTCATTACAGCAGCAAAAGAGTTTAATGTAAAGAAAGCGGTAGGAATAGAAATTAATGATGAAAGAATAAAAGAAGCCCTAGAGAATATAAAAAGAAATGGTGTAGAGAATAAAGTAGTAGTAATTAAGGGGAACTTCTTTGAAGTCGATATATCTGAGGCCACAATTGTAACTATGTTCCTATTAACAAATGTAAATGAAATGTTAAAACCTAAATTAGAGAAAGAGCTAAAACCAGGAACTAGAATAGTCTCTCATGAATTCGAGATAAGAGGATGGATACCAAAAGAAGTAGTTAGGGTTGAAGATAGAGGGATGACGCACCAAATATATCTTTACGTAATCGGTGAACATAAATGAAAATAATTGTAATAAAGAGCGAAAATGGAAATATCTCTAAAAAAGACATAGTAGAAGGTGACTTGGCTAGTATATTAAGAAGTGTTGCAAGTGAAGCTCTAAAGGAGTGGAATGAAAATTTATCTGATTTCATAATAATGAAAGATGTTCATGAAATACATATACCCTTGCCTCTTAAACCACAGATTTACGAAACGTTTAAGAATTACATAAAAGGGAGATCAAAGAATGAGGCAATAGCAGAAATTCCAATATATGTAATAAGTTTTGATAATGAATGGTTAGATTCGGATTTCAAAGATAAAAGGGTTTATGTAGTTTCGCCGTATATTGACGATAAAACTGAGAATGAAATTTTAGAATATGCCAAACAAATGACTTCTCCTCAACAAGAGACAGAAACAGAAGAATAATATAATTTTTATTTTTAATAATTTAATTACTTTTTATTACTATAAGTAAAGAATAAATCTATTGATGTTGTTGTGAATTTGCTCCAGCTTATCCCAAATGCTTTCAATACTTGCTCAAAGGTAGTTCTTACAGTTTCGATATATTTATCAACATCAATTTCACTTAACTTAGCTAATTGAATAGGTTTCACTCCGTCTTTGCTTTTTACTTTTACAAACATTATAATGTCCCTTGGCAACACTGTTATTCCATAAGCTTTTAATTGTAGTGCAGCTTTTACGTGTTGAGGTGTAGTTTTAGTATAACTTTCTAAAGGCTTAGATAACATTACTCTAAAGGCTAACTCATCTAAATTGTATCCCTTATTTTTAAGCTTCTCATAAATTTCCTTGATCTTAGCTTCTAATTTATCTCTAATTTTTGGAATATCATCAGGAGAATTTATAGATACTATTAAATCTTTTATTTCATTAAATTCTTTTTTAATAAATTCTGGTGTATTTCTCTTCTTTGCGAGCATTCCTTTTATGTCAGTTTTCCCATCAGGATATACACCTAAATAGTTTTTCTTTAATCCAGAAAATGCTACAAATTTATAAGTCTTATCAACTTCTAAGTCTAGCCCAAATTTTTCCTTTACAAATTTTATTATATTTTCTAATGCTTCTTTTGAAGGATTCCATAGGAATAATGAGTCTGTATCCCCATATAACACTTGAACACCAAGGGACTTCGCATAGTTTATGGTAGTTGTAATTACAAACCTTCCTAAAGCTGTAACACTTTCAGCAACTGCAGGTGCATATAATGGGAAGTTCTCAGCACCAAAAACTCCATAAGTAGCATTAATGAATACCTTCATTGCCCTTTGTACCACATCGTATACTGATCTTTGTTCTTCAGAGATATTAGGAGATTTTGCTTTCTTCTTATATACTTTAACTCTAAAATCTCTTAGTAAGCCTGTCATTACTGCGGTAATACCTGGCTTGTCCATACATATAGAATGTAAAACTGCCCCTGTTTCATCTCTTACATATTCTATTTTCTTGCACTCATTAACATCCACAGTTTCATAACTAAGGTTCCAATTTCTTATTATAGAAGGATACAGTGAAGCAAAATCTAGTACTACTACATTGAAAAATATGCCTGCAGGTGGATCAATTACAACAGCACCCTTATATCTTTTCCCCTTAATAATGGCAGCGGTCTTTATTTCGCTAGATCTTGCTAGAATTTCTTCTTTTAAAGGAATGAGTAAGTTTCTTCTTCTATGTTCCCAATAATATAAATTCTTTATCCATGTCGATACTTCGGTTCTTGTCAACTCTTCTAATCCCATCTTTGATATTCTAGCTAATAGTATCATTAATTTCCATACAAGATTGTTATTAAAAGTTGTTAATTTCAATGTGATTTCGGCGTCTCTAGCGTTATATTCAATTAGTTTATCAAGATCTAAAAAGCTAATTAGAGTATCTACTTTAACTTTTGAGATTCCAAGTAAAGCAGACGCTACTGCATCAAGATTATATTCGTTATATTTTCCTTCAAAAGCATAATTTCTAACAGCTTTGTTAAAGAAGAATTTATAGAGATCTATATGAAGACCTGCAAGATATTTTCCCTCGTGCGATGTAACAGCAAATGGGATTTCTTCTGGTACAAAGTTAAGTTTTAACGCACGATAATAAATGTATGGTATATCGAAATCATCACCATTAAAAGTCAAAATGACAGGATAGTCGACTATAATCTCAAAGAACCTCTTTAGCAACTCTTTTTCGGTCTTAAAAGTTTCTACATCAACATCGTGTTTTGAAATTGTAGAATTTACGTCTTCTCTCATTAAAACTAGAACTTTCTTTAACCCGTCATTTCCAGCTAACGCAATACTGATTATTGGAAATTCGGCCTTTTCTGGGTCTGGAACTCTGCCCTTTACTGGCGTATAAACCTCAATATCTATTGCAACTCTTTTTACATCTGGCACTTCAGACTCAAAGATTGGAATCCAATCATTTACTGCTTCTTTTGTCATCTGATCAGCATCGCTAAATGCTTTTTTAATTTCTTCTACCTCTTCGCCCTTTAATTCTGGATTTACTTGCTCAAGTTTCCCATTTTTTACAATATATGGAAGACCAGGAATAAGTCCTAGATCATAAATATAGTTATTATAATACTTAATATGAGCCTCATATGCCTTAGGAACATAATTTCTCATTCTTCTGACAGCTAAAGGGTCTTTCACAACTATCTTTGTAAGTTTGATTTTACTCCCAGTGTAAGGATCTATTTTAGTTACTGTCTCAATATGATCGAAAGAGGGATCCCTTACTATTTTGGCAATCTTATTTACCTTCTCTGGCTCTATATCTGTGAGAAAATAAGGTTTGTGATTTGTACTATCATATAATATATAAATTTTCTTAGTTTCTTTGTCGTAAAGCTTGCAAACGGCTTTAGACTTCTTACCATCATAGTCAACTTGCAACAAAAAGTAAGTTTTTCCTTCTTCGGCTTCTTTAAGCCATTCTTGTTGTTTTCGCCTCTCTTCTTGCTTACCTTCACTTTTTAGCTCTAAAATTTCCTCCTCTTGTTGTTTTTTATCTTCCTTTTTTAACGTAAAATCGAAAAGCGTAATTTGTTTAGCCATTACAAAATATTATTATTCTGAAATACGATATAAACTTAAATACTTAATACGGGCCCGTAGCTTAGCCAGGATAAAGCGTGGGCCTCCGGAGCCCAAGATCCCGGGTTCGAATCCCGGCGGGCCCGCTAAATTCTAACAAGATAATATAGGAGCATCGCAAAATGACGTTTAGACATATAGTAAAAATAGGTTGTCATAAAGCTAGGAAAAATTTTAATTAAAAAATTAACTAGCTTTTCCCTTCCCTCTTATTTCTTCAACTCTCTTTATTATTTCATCCACTAAATCTTTTGCTTCTCCAGGATCAATAATTGCTGCTGAAGCTGCTGCAACTTGTAATCCGCATGCTTCACCTAAGGCTTTCTTTGAAGGAACATAAACATACGGTATTTTCTTTTCATCACATAATAATGGAAGGTGCGCTACAATTTCTTCTGGTTGCACATCCATAGCTATTATTACTAATTTTGCTTGACCTCTTTCAACTGCTTTTGTAGTTTCGTTTGTCCCTTTCCTTATCTTTCCAGTTTCTCTGGCTTTTCTAACAGCCTCTAACACTTTATTAGCTAAATCTTCTGGTACTTCAAACTTTACGTATGAAGGCTTAGACATGCGTTCATCCTCCTCCGGTTTCGTCACGCGAGAATATCATTGATGGGCTAACTAATAAAGTTACTCATGCGAGAATATTACCTTAATTTCTTCACTAGTTTTTTTATCAATTCTAACAAATCCGAATCTTATAAATTGCACTATATCACCAACATTAAGAGATCTTATTGCTTTTTCTCCAATTCCTTTAATTGGTGGTTTTTCTTCCTTCGGATCAGGTACAAATACTTCTACATTAACTGCCTCGTCTTTTTTAACCCATTGGATGATTTTAGCCCCAAGCTTTCTTGCGTCCTCTATACTTTTACTAAGGAAAACTAACTTATTATCTTCAACCTTTACATTACATAAGTCCATGAGTCTGAGTATTGCCCCTTCCTCTGCATCGCTTTTCTCAATATATATGGTCTCATTTGGGAAAACTGTTATTTCTCTATAGCCTAGGTTTGGATTATTAGGATTATAAGGAACCTTTGCCGTAATAGGTTCTGGTATTTCTATAACAAATTCTTTTGGCTCTGAAACAAACATTAACCTTTTAGCAATTGGATCAAGTTTTTTCCTATTTAAAGCGGCTAAATTCTTAAAACTTATTGTAGCATCTGTTATCTTTAACCCAACATCAATTATAGTTTCTATTACGGTCTCTGGTAAAATTCCTCTTCTCCTTAACCCTGCTAATGTAGGTAATCTAGGATCATCAATAGTTGCTCCTTGCTCAATAACACTTCTTATTTTTGACTTGCTCATCATAAACCCTTCTAACTTTAATCTGCCAAATTCTTCAACGTAAGGGTACTTCCAATTCATATAGTTATAAATCCATTTCTGTTTCTCTGCATTTACCTCGTGCTCTTTCCCTCTAAATATATGAGTAATATTTAAATCATGATCGTCTACTGCACTAGCAAAATTATAAGTTGGCCAAACCCAGTATTTATCACCAGTTATAGGATGAGGGTTCTTCTTAACATCAACTATTCTGAGTAAAACCCAGTCTCTTTGTGAAGGATCAGGCAAAGTAAGGTCTGTTTTTATTCTTACAACTGCTTCCCCTTCTTTAAACTCTCCATTAAGCATTTTTTCAAATAATTCGAGATTGTCTTCAGGAGTTTTTAGTCTATTAGGACATGGCTTTCCCTCATCCCTTAATTTCTTGAACTCTTCTTCTCTGCATGTATCAACGTACGCATACCCTTCACTTATTAATTCTTTTGCTACTGAGTAGTAAAGATGAAGCCTTTCTGAAGCCTTTACTTCTTTGTCCCATTTAATTCCTAACCAGCGTAAATCTTCTCTGATCCAATCATATGCTTCTTTTATAGGCTTCTTAATTTTCGGGTCTGTATCATCAAATCTCAGTATAAAGCTCCCATGATACATTTCAGCATATTTATATGAAATTATGGCTGCTCTTGCGTTACCTAGATGTAATGGACCATCAGGATTTGGGGCAAACCTAGTTATGAAATTACCTTCAACTTTAATAGGTGGCAAGGTCTTTTTGCCTTCTTCTTTTTTCTTTTCTTCAAGCAATTCGGGATATTTTTCCTTAAGTTCTTTTAATTGGTCTTCTAATGTCATGGAATTTACTCTTTCTACTATTTTCTTTGTTAATTCCGCTATCTCCTTAGCTCTAGGTCTTAAATCTGGCCTCTCAGTAAAGACTTTGCTTATTACAGCTTTATCTTGTGCTTTTCCTCCATGCTTATAAGCGTTTTGGAGCGCATATTTGTATATTAATTCCTCAATCTCTTCCATCTATTTCACCTTTCAATATTTTTTGCACTATTTCTATTACGCCTTTTCCACTTTTATTTCTAGTAATATAATCTGCTATCCTTTTAATTTCCTCATCGGCATTTCCAACAACTACTTTTATACCGACTTCTTCTAGGAATTCCTTATCTGTACTTGAGTCTCCTATGCCTAACACCTCATGCTTATTTAAATTATGTAGTTCAATTAGTTTTCTTACACCTACGCCTTTCCCAGAAAGAGACTTTGACAAATGAATTGCGTATCCACTAGTCTTTATGTAAAGGCCTCTTGAATTAGCCCACTCTATCATTTCTTTTTTTAAGATAGGCGGATTAAATGTTAAGTCACAATACTTAAATTCGTTTTGCCAAGTTCTAACTACGTTAAATTTGCTCTCGAACTCTCTTATGAGGTTCTTATCAATTTCTTCACATACCTTAATCACAATATCGTTATAGTAAACTATACAACCATTTTCTGCTACTAAGCCTCCATGGAAATTAAAATATGTATATAAACCTCTCAGCACAGGATAAGAATTCCCACTTACAAGACCAACTTTTATTCCATGTTTTTCCAGCTCCCTTAAGGCTTTAATGGCATCTAGATCAATCTCATATGTATCCCTTTCTACAGTTAAAGTTCCATCGACATCTGTAAGGACTAACTTTATCAACTCAAAATGTCCCTCGCTTTTTGGGCATACATATGGTCAACATAAATTCTTCTAATATATATTACAGAAGGAATTATATTAAGTAAAGTACTTGAATACTCTTTCAAACTCTTTTCCTTGTTTTTACTTCTTATTTTAATTTTCTGTTTATCTATGATTCTAATGGACTCAGAAAAAGGATATATTGATTTCTCTGGAATTCCATACCTAGTTAGTTTTAGCACATTTTCCTCTATCCTAGACTCGCTATCTTGAAAAGACACTTCTTCATAGACTACTTTTGGCCCGTTCCTATCTAGAAAATTCTTAATTTTAAGCTTAAGCTCTTCAGGTACTGAAGGATCAGACAATCCTTCATATAATTTTGAAAAAACCCATTCATCATCCCAATATGAAAAGGAGTTTGATTCAATGCTATCTCTAAGAAAAGATTCGTCAAATATATCAGGACAACAATAATTATATAATTCTGAAAAGATGCTTCTTAACTGGATTTCGTAACCTAAAATTGTTTTGTGATAATATACTGCTTGATACATGTGAAGTCTTGAAATATAAAAGTTCTCTAACGAATTAAGTCCCTTTTCAGGGACAATTATTGTTTTGTTCTCACCGTAGCTAACTGTATCAATAAGTCTATCAAGATCTAAACTGCCTAACTGAACTCCTGTATGTCTTGAATCTCTAACTAAGTAATCCATTCTATCAACATCAACATCGCTATCAATAATTGACGAAATAAATGAATTCCCGTGTAAAATATCTAAGATTTTTTTACTTGAGATAGAAAATTTTTCAAATACTTCTTGAATATCATTATTCTTAGAAATTATATAGTCTCTAAGATATATATTGCTAATATTATTCTTAGATAAAAAAATAGGTTCAATTGCATGACTAAATGGAAACTGACCTATATCGTGAAGAAGCGCTGCAATTCTCAAATATTGAATTTCTTCTGATGTAAGAATCCCTTCTGTGTTAAATCTTTGCGCAAGCCTATTCGCTAAGTGCATACTGCCGATTGAGTGACTAAATCTCGTATGCATAGCCCCAGGGTATACAAGATAGGCTAAACTAGTCTGTTTTATTCTTCTTAGTCTTTGAAAAATTGGAGTATCAATTAGTCTTGTTTCTATATCATTTAATGTTATATAACCATGAACCTCATCAAAGATTTTTTTCATTATGTGATATAAGGAGTATTATCCTAAAAAATTAAGGTAAAACGGGGGCGCCCATCTCGGCTTAGAAGGGCTGCGGGTCCTCTCGGACCCCACGGCCCTTCTAACGTGGGCGGCTTAACTTCCGGGTTCGAAATGAGTCCGGGTGTTACCCGCCCACTATGGCCGAGTGGGCAGATAATAATAACTTTTATTGCTTAAAAAACTTTCTCACTTAACAAACTACTTCTTTTCAACTAAAGGTTTAGCGTAAATTGCCCATATATATAAAGGGGCTCCATCATTAGGACAAGTACCATCTATTTTTGGAATAAAATCTCCTTCTTTAAAAGGTCTCTCAATAGTATACGAACATTTTAAGCATTTAAGGACAGTCACAACTACCTTTTGTTGTTGAGAAGATTGACTCATTGAGCTACACCGGAAGTGTTTCCAACACCTACTAGTATTACAGTATCTCCTGGCTTTGTTCTTTCTCTAATAATTTGTTTTATCATTTCGACTACTTTTTCGGAAGCCTCATAAACTTCTTTTGGCATTTCTGTAATTGCCTCCTCCATGCTCATCTTTACTACTATAGCATCAATCGGAATATTATATTTGGCAGCAACTCTCTCTATTGCTATTTTCTCGGGACCAGGATCACCCATTGCAACTCCTACTCCCTCTGCTATACTACCAGTTTGCTCTCCTTCCAGTTTAGCTGCAGCATCTACAGTTATTATTCTCACCACTTTACCTTCTAGTTTGTTTATTATATTCTCTACTGCTTCTCCTGGGGTTCCTACAGTTGCCATCGGGCCTTCCGCCTTTAATACTATTAGTTTCCTTCCTTCAAACTCCGTTTCTCCTGCAACCATTTCTCTGCTTGGACTCCATTTTTCCTTTATATTCATTAAGAATCTGGAGGCAACTAACGGTCCCAAAGAGTCCCCTACTGGAATACCTTTTATAAAGACATCTTGTGCCTTTTCGTAAGATTCAGCCATTCTGACCAGCATAGGGACTATCGACTGAAGCTGAAGCAAAATATAATAACTCTGTAATTTCTTGCCAAGAAGTAAGTAATGTCTTACAATTTTATATATAGTATTTAATGCATTTAGAATCTCTGCTGATACTTCTATTTTGCTTCTTGTAACTGGGTCTAAGTTAGGCAAAGAAAGCATAATAGTTTGCCTTATCTTGTCTTCGCTTGTCCTTATCAGTAATTTCATTCTATTTATTATATCGGTTGGTTCTATGCTTACAGGATCTATAACGAACCATTCGGCAAATTTATCAGCTAATTCCTCTGGGTTTTTTGCACCACTTTTCTTTAATAAGTCAATGGTTTTTTTCTTTGCACTTTGACTAAGATTTTCTATTTTTGCTAACCCGTTCTCAATGTCCCTAGATATAAAATAGATATACATTTTTTGCTGCACGCCTGGCATAAAGAATAGTATAGTTATTAACATATAGAAAATTAAGAAAAGCAAATAGTAAGCACTATTTATTTGACTAGCACTTTGAGCATATGCCAATAAATCTATCATACTTCTCACACCTAAATATATATTCCACCTAATTAATCTTTATTAAAAGTAAAATCGACACATTATTATCTCGATAATTTAAGTTAAAACTTCGGCACCATCTTTAGTAACGAAGACTGTATGTTCGAACTGAGAAACAATACCTTTTCTCACTTCTAAAAGAACTGGGTAAGGGTGAAGGACTCCCCTTCTTGTTAATGTTCTAAACATCTGCCTAATGTACTCTGGCTCACCTAAATCTCTGAACCATCTTTCGTTAAATGGTAACATATTCGCCCTTTTGTAAATCTCATTTAAAAACTTCTTTTCCTCATCTGTTAAATTTTTCATATTTAATGATCTAATAGAATATATTGTAACTTCTTTGCCTTCAATAACTTCCCCTTCTCCGTTAGTTGCAAAAGGTTCGATTGCATATATATTTCCTTCTAAGACTCTTCCTGTACCTCTCTCAAACACATTTGGAACCGAAACACCTGCATGAAGTTCGTATCTTTTAATTAAATGTCCACCTAAATTTCTTATAGGTTTAAATCCATAAGTCCTTATTACTTTTTCAATAATTCTACCTATATCCCCAAGACTGACGCCAGGCCTCATATTTGCTATTGCGGCTTCTAACGCGTCTTTTGCAGCTTCAGCAAGCCTTTGATATTTTTCGTCTAAAACTACCGTAACTGCAGTATCTACAATATATCCGTCGATATGTGCACCTACATCAAGCTTTACTACTGCTCCTTCTGGAATAACTTTAGTATCATTAATTAGCGGACTATAATGGGCGGCTTCTGCATTTATAGAAAGATTACAAGGAAATGCCGGTTTTGCCCCTTCTTCGATAATTATTCTTTCTACGAGTTCACATATATCGTAAACTTTTGCACCAGGTTTTATTTCTTTGGCGCCCAAATCTCTCGCTTTGGCTGCAATTTTGCCTGCTTTTCTCAATAGCTCTAAAGCTTGTTCATCAATAGCCATAATAATAAGAAGTAAACAGAAACTTTAATTTCTATCTTACAAGTATTTTTAATATGGCACAGTTAAGATGGTTAGGTCATGCAGCAGTAGAACTTTATCTGAATGGAAAACACATTATAATAGACCCAATGATAAAGGATAATCCTTTATCTCCGGTAAAGTTAGACTATTTTAATAATAACTTAGATCTTATAATAATTACACATGATCATTCAGATCATGTAGGGGATACAGCAGAATTAATGAAAAGGAATCCAAAAGCGTATTTATATGCAAATTACGACCTTGAAAGTTATTTGGCAACCCAGTTTGGAATTTCATGGGATAGAATAATACCAGCTAACGTAGGAGGTTATGTAAATTTTGATGGAATAAATCTTGCATTAACAAAAGCCGTACATTCAAGTGAGCATGGAGATCCAAACGGAGTTATAGTAAGCTCGGAAGGAGTTACAATATATCATGCAGGAGATACAGGGTTATTTGAAGATATGAGATTGATTGGAGAGGTCTTCAAACCAGATTATGTATTATTACCAATTGGTGGAAGATTTACAATGGATCCATATCAAGCGGCTATTGCAGTAGAAATGTTAAAACCAAAGAAATACGCAATACCCATACACTATAATACTTGGGATCTTATAAAAGTAGATCCTAATATATTCTATAATGAAGTAACAAAAAGAGGTTATAAGGCATTAATACTTCAGCCCGGTCAAAGTATTGAGTTATAAATGTTGAGTGACAATGAAGTAAAAATTTTAGAATATTTAAAAAAGGTTAAGGAGGATAGTGCAGAGAACATAAGTAAGCAACTTAGCATTCCAATAGAAACTATATTTAGCATTTCGCAGCTATTGAAAGAGAAAGGTTATATTTCTATTGAAGAGAAAAAAATAGTAAAATACGAATTAACAGAAGAAGGAAAAGAGAGACTCCAAAAGGGCTTACCCGAAGAACTTCTTATAAACATTTTAGATGGAAAAGAGGCTAAAATACAAGATGTAAAAGATAGACTAGGAAAGGATCTAGAAATCGCAATTGGCTGGGCAAAAAGAAAAGGTCTAATAAAAATAGAAAAGGACACGATAATTCCGCTTGTAAAACATTATGAAGCAAAAAAGGAAAAAGAAGCATTAATAAACCCAGAAAATGCTAGTGAAGAAGTACTTAAAGAATTATTATCTAGAAAATTTCTCATTAAAAGAGAAGAAAAAACATATCGCATAAAGTTAATAAAAGAAGAAATTGAAATAAGACCTGTAATAACTTTCCTAACACCAGAACTTTTAGCGAGTGGCGAATGGAGAAGATATGTTCTGAGGGATTATAATGTTGAAGCTTATCCCCCCTTTTACCCGCTAGGTAGAAAACATTTCTTTAAAGAATTTTTAGAAAGACTAAAGGACATAATGAGAGAATTAGGTTTTAAGGAGTATTATAGTGATTATATAGAGATGGAATTCTATAATTTTGACTTATTATTCCAGGCACAAGACCATCCGGCCAGAGAGATTCATGACAGCTTTTCTGTGCCTGGAGAAGGAAAATTACTGGATGAGAAATTACTCGAAAGAGTAAGAGAGATGCATGAGAATAGCTGGAAGTATAAATGGGATAGAAAGATAGCTGCAAAATTAATGTTAAGAAGTCAGACAACTGCGACAACTGCAAGGATCTTAGCTTCAAAACCAACTCCGCCATTAAGGGCATTTACTATTGGGAAAGTCTTTAGACCCGATTCTATTGATGCAACTCACTTAATAGAATTTCACCAACTAGACGGACTTGTAATTGAAGATAACTTCACTTTTAGGGATTTATTAGGAACCCTAAAGGAGATATTTAATAGAATTGGAATAAAGGAAATTAAGTTCAAACCTGCTTATTTCCCATTCACGGAACCAAGTGTTGAGGTTTATGGAAAAATAGAAGGATTAGGATGGGTAGAAATGTGTGGAGCAGGATTGTTAAGACCAGAAATCTTGAAAGCTGTAGAAATAAATTCGTCTGCAGGGGCATGGGGAATAGGAATAGACAGATTGGCTATGTTACTCTTTGGCCTTAAAGATATAAGATTGTTATATTCAACTGATATCGAATACTTAAGAAATAGAAAGGTAGATATTAATGCCTACGATTAATGTCTATAAATGGCGATTACTAAAGGAATTACAAATAAACGAGAATACACTAGAAGATTTATTATTTAATCTAAAATCTGAAATGAAACCTATTGACCAAGATCACATAGAGATTGAAATAAACAATGATAGGCCCGATTTGCTGTTTGTATATGGAATTATAAGGTCAATAAAAGGTTTACTTAAAAGAGAATTAGGAGAAGCAAAATATTCTGTTAAAAGTACCAACTATTTGTTTGAAGTAAAAGAAGTAAAGAGTAGGCCTTATGCTTTAGCAGCAATAATTGAAGGGATAAAGCTAGATGAAGAATTGCTTAAAGAGCTAATCCAATTTCAAGAGAAACTCCATATTACACTTGGTAGAAAAAGGAAAAAGGTAGCTATTGGAATTCACGACTTGAGAAAGATTGATACAAAAAAGATAATCTATGCTACAGTAAATTTAGACTATAGATTTGTTCCTCTAAACTCCTCAAAAGAGATGAGCGTGAAAGAAATCTTAGAACATACAGAAGAAGGGAGAGAATATGGAGGTATCTCGTTATTTGACGGCAAGATGCCAGCAATAATGCAAGATGACGGCCAAATTTTAAGTTTGCCACCAGTTATAAATTCTGAAAAGAGTAAAGTAGAAACATCTACTACAGATTTATTTATAGACGTCACAGGAACCTCGCTAGATGCAGTTATATCAACGTTAGATATCTTGGTAACAAATCTTGCAGAGATGGGTGGAAAGATAGGCGAGGTAAAAGTTCTATCTCCTTACACAGATAAATCACCTATCTTAAGACACGACAAGATTCGTATCTCAGTAGAATATATAAACAGGATCTTAGGTACTCAACTACAAAAAGCGGATCTCATAGAATATCTAAAAATGGCAAGATTTGACGTTAATGATTTAGGAAATGAGCTTGAGGTGATCATACCGCCTTATAGAGTTGATATTTTAGCAGAAATAGATCTAGTTGAAGAGGTAGCAATGACAATTGGATATTCAAATCTTTCACCATCGACATACAAAATAGAAACCATAGGTTCGCTTTCAGATAGGAGTAAAATTACTAGAATCATAAGAGATCTTAGCATAGGGGCAAGCTTTACAGAGATATTTACTTTTGTATTAACTAGTGACTCGTTACTGAATGACGAATATGTAAGGGTTATTAACCCTATAACAGCGGATTATAATGCTGTAAGGAACTCCTTAATTCCTACTATGTTGCAATTCCTTTCAAAGAATCAGCACTCAAGAATGCCGATAAGAGTTTTTGAAGTTGGGGAAGTTGTAGTAAAAGACGAAGAAAGTGAAACTGGGTATAGAAATAGACTGAACGCTATATATGCTATCATGGATAGCAGAGTGAGCTTTGAAGACCTACAAGGGCCAGTTCACTATATTTTGACCAGTTTAGGGCTTAACGTAGAATACAAAAGAGAGAAAAACTACTATTTAATAGAAGGAAGAACTGCGGGTATTTATTCTAAGGGCAAATTAATTGGTATCATAGGAGAAGTAAAACCTGAAATACTAGAAAAAGTAAAAATAAAATACCCGGTAATGCTCAGTGAGATTTATTTGGATGAGATTGAGAAACTAATATGAGAAAAATGTTTGTAACACTAAGCAATGGAATAAGAGTTTTTTACCAAGAAAGAGGGGAAGGAAAACCAGTAGTTTTAATTCACCATTTGGCTGGCAGTATAAATAGTTGGAAATATGTTTTCCCAGTATTGACAGAGAAATATAGGGTTATTGAGTACGATTTAAGAGGACATGGAAGATCATCAATTATCACCGAGCCATATAAAATTGAGGATCACTCAGAAGACCTAAAACTATTATTAGAAGAGCTAAACGTAAAAGATCCAATACTTGTAGGACATTCAATTGGGACTTTAATAGCAATTGACTACGCGCTTCATAATCAGGTAGATAAACTAGTCTTAATTGGCGCATTATATAAAGCACCAAATCCCGAACCATATGAAAAGTATGTGTCAATTGCAATGAGTTTAGGAATGGAAGCTTTAGCCGAATTTAGAAGGCGTCAAGGAGAATTTTCGTCAAAACTTCTTGAAAGGGGATGGCAAGACCTATTACAAGTGTATAAGGAGACTACACCAATAGGCTATAAGTATGCAGTTGAAGGGTTACTAAGTGCTAGAGATTATTCAAATGATATAGAAAAAATTGATAATGAAGTTCTTATAATTTATGGAGAAGAAGATAAATTATCGTCTAATTTGCCCGTTTTCCAAGATAAAATTAAAAGATTAAAAACACAAATACTTAAAGGATATGGCCATTACCTAAATTTTGAAGGCCCCGAAGACTTAACAAAGCTTATTATTGACTTTGTAAGATAGTCCCACCAAGTTGTTTTCCTATTTGCTTAAGCTCTTCTATTGCTTTTTGTACCCTTTCTTTTATTTCCTCTTCATTTGTTGAGCTTCCTGCAACTTGAATTTCTAATATTGGCTTTGCTAATTCGTGTCCTTTAGGATGGGTCTTTACGTATAAATCGTATTTCTTTACTACCTGTTTAACATAAGGTGCAATTGTAGATTCCATAACACCTTCAAGAATAAAACTTTCTTCTACATACTTTACATTAGGCTTGACTTTCAAATATTTCCTTATAAAATTCTCTAGCACGTCCTCCATTTCTTTAGGTACACCAGGAGTTGCCAAAATTATAATTCCTTCATGTTCAACTAAAATTCCTGGAGCTATTCCCGCATTGTTTTCAACTGCTATTGCACCCTTTGGCATCATTGCCATTTTCTTTCTTTCTTCAGTTATTTCTATGTTTAATTTTGAATATTTTTCTAGTATCATATTATATGCAACAGGGTTTAGTTCTAATTCTCTATTTAAAGCTTTAGCTAAACCTTCACTAGTCTTATCATCATATGTAGGACCTAAACCTCCTGTCGATATAATAAGTTTTGGTTTTCTACTAATAGCTTCCCTAAATGCAGATACAATCTCCTCTATATCATCCATAACAACAGTTACTCTCCTTATAGTATATCCTAGCGATGTAAGTCTTCTTGCAATATGAGAAGCGTTTGTATTAACTACTCTTCCGCTTAGTACTTCATTGCCTATAGTTATAATTTCTGCGTACCAACTCTCCACAATAATAATAAAAACCCTTTAAGCTATATAATTGTTTGTGAAATAATGTTTGAAAACTTCTTTTCGAAAGATTTAGCAAATCTGAGGTCTTCTGAAATTAGAGATTTACTAAAATGGACCGAAGGTAAGAACATTATTAGTCTTGCTGGTGGTTTACCAGATCCTCAAACTTTTCCAAAAGAGGAGATCAAAAAAATAATTGATGATGTCCTAACGGAAAAAGCAGACATAGCACTACAATATGGGGCTACTCCGGGTGTAACGGAATTTAGAAAAGAACTTGTAAATCTCGCGAGATATAGAGGAATCACTGGAATAAAAGAGAGTAACGTATTTGTAACCGTGGGTAGCCAAGAAGCGCTATTTATACTATTTAATATATTTGTAGATCCAGGAGACACAGTAATCGTAGAAATGCCAACATATTTGGCTGCGCTTAATCCCCTTAGAGCAAGGAAACCGAATTTTATAGGCGTTCATCTAACAGAAAATGGTCCAGACTTAGACGAATTAGAAAGAAAGGTTAAAGAAAGCATAAACAATGGTAAAAAACCGAAATTGATGTATGTAATTCCTACCGCTCAAAATCCAGGAGGAACAACGATGAGTTTAGAAGACAGGAAGAGATTACTTGAAATAGCAGAGAAATATGATTTTCTAATAATTGAAGATGATGCTTATGGATTTCTGGTATTTGAAGGTGAAGCTCCTCCACCTTTAGCGGCATTAGACAAATCTAATAGAGTAATTTACATCTCTACATTTAGTAAAATATTATCTCCAGGTATTAGATTAGGATGGGTAGCAGCACATGAAGAAATAATTAGTAAGATAGAGCTCTACAAGCAAAATGTAGATCTTCATACACCAACACTTACACAGCTAATTGCTATGGAAGCAATAAGAAGAGGGGTTATACAGAGACAGTTACCTTTAATTAGAAGGATTTACAAGGAGAAGAGGGATGTAATGCTACAGGCACTAGAGAAATATTTCCCCAAAGAAGCTAAATGGACAAAACCAGTAGGAGGCATGTTCGTTTTTGCATGGTTACCAGAGAAAATTGATACAACAAAAATGTTAGAGGAAAGTATAAGAAGAGGCGTTGCCTATGTGCCAGGGGCAAGTTTCTATTACGATTACAGTGGCAAAAATACAATGAGGCTAAACTTTAGTTATCCTACAAAAGAACAACTTGAGCAGGGAATAAAGATATTAGGTCAAACAATATTAGACTTTATGAAATAAACTTTTTGTTACATCCACTACTATACCTGGCTTAGAAGAAGGAATCGAAGAGAACAAATCATCTGAAAATCCTACTATTTCTTTAAAGAATTTGTCGCTAACTTCGTCCTCTATATACTCAAATACACCATTAAGCTTTGCTGGTTCAACAAATTTTACATTATTGTTTGGAAGTACTACTGGCCAAGAGTTCATAAACCTTGGTAATATAACCGTAATATTTTGCTGAGATAGACTTGAAACTAAAACTCTAGCCCAACTTCTCATCGTAGTTATAAATATTGAATCCCATGAAGAATTTATCTCTTTTACTTCCTCAACACCATATATCCTAATTTTATAGGTAAATTCGTCCCTTAACATTCCTACTTTGTTAGCATAGCCAACTAACATTTTAGCTGAAATCAAACCTGTCAGCCCATCACCTATAATTAGGGTATTTGAACCACGTAACATTTTTCTTAATTGTAAACCAATACTTACAAAAGGATAAAGCAGAAATCTATCATCATAATGATCAGAAGAAATTGTCACAAAAACATCTTGTGGAATCACAGATTTCTCTGCTAGAATCCCATCAATTTCTGTTCCAATTCCTCCATATTTCTTAGAATATGGTAACACAATACCAGTTTTACCTTCTAATTGAGATTCCACATCCACCCCTGTTGCTGTAACTCTTACCAAACCGATACTGCCCAGGATAGTTTCTGGTCTTACCCACAGTAGTCCGGCATAGATAGAATTTTCTAGCCCAGTTATTAGAGCCTTTATTGGTACTACTTGTAAGTGATCATTAAGTATTGGTCTTTCTACTATATCTTCTATTGTAATACCTAGGTTGAATACAATTGCTTTCATTCATTAGTAATTATGGTAAGTAATTATTAAATTTAAGGAGGAAGAAGATTTCGTGAGAATAATACACAATCTTAGCAAAAATGCAAGAGAAAAAATTATTAATATTCTTCTAGAAAAAAGAAGTAAAAAAGAACTTGCAGAAGAGCTAGGAATTTCCCCTTCTGCTATAACTAAATTCATAAATGGAATAACGCATCCTAGTGACGAGACAATTAGAAAGGCCCTAGAAATAGCAGATGAAGAAGAAAAAGAGAGAATATATGAAGTGATAGCTGAAGATATAATTGAAAGTCTAGAAGAATTTATAAATAATAGTGGATTTGAAAACGAAAAAATCAGAAATATAAAAAAGTTCTTAGTTAAAACTTCTTAGGCTCATAAAGTGGACATACAATACATAATTCTGGGAATTTGGCAACATTAACCTTTTTCGAACCATTTTCTGCAACAAAAATTGCATCTTGCGGAATTCCTAATTTTTCTGGTTCGCTTATATTCCAAGCAGAACAGGCATCATTAACCACATATCTACAAGTTTTTGATTTCCATATACCTTGAGATTTAGCTATAGCTAACCAACTTGTTAAAGTATATAACTTACCTATTTCTGATTTAATTTTCTCAAGTTCATGTGAATTGTTTTCACTTACTTGATTAATTTTTTCGCTAAGCTGCTTTATTTCATTTTCTAAGTCAGAAGTCGATATTAAAGCTATATTAGGCTTAAGGGTCTCTTCAGTTACACTCATAGTTTATTTTTTCTATCTTAATACTTTTTTAAGGGAGAGTGCTAATAAAATCGGTATGGTTAAAGAGATATATAAGGAACGCATCAAAGTGTTAACAGAGTTGTGGAGTAGAATTTTGGAGGATCAAAACTTAACAAGGGAAGATGTAATCAAATTGCTCAAAGAGTCTTATGAGGAAAAAGGTATTAAACCCATTAGAGGTTTTAAAGCTGAAGACCTTTATGAAAAAGAATTAATTAGTTTGTACGTAGTAGGGAAAGACGGATTAGGACTTTTTGAAGAATACAAGGATTTATTTAATAGGCTTTTTAGTTTCGAAATAACCTACGATGAGGCTCTTAATTTAATATTAGAAAATAAGCCTTTTGAAGCGTACGAAAAACTCGATAAAGATAAAGGTAACGTAGCAAAGACTTTAAGATTAATCTTCACAGAAACAATTTTCTCATTCAAACCAGAAGAACTTTTATTTAAAGCACTAAGGAATCTTAACAATACTAATTTAGACGAGTTAAAGCACACTGCAATAAGTTTTTCTAGGTTTTATACGGCATTCAAGCTAGCAGAAGGAATTGCAGAAAGAAGTATAAAAGATAGGATATCGCTTGAGGCTATGAAAAAAGCTATAGCTATTAATATTGGAATCTCTTATCCTCTTCCAAAGCCAAAATATATAAGTTTGATAGCAACTGAGGTATTTAATATAAATCAAAGAGTTCTAAAAAGAATATTTAGTTAAACTAGGGGAATATTTTTTAATCCTTAAACTCTTATTATAATTACTGATGCAGAATCTATCATCAACACAAAGAGAAATACTTCTAGCGTTAATTGAGTTATATAATAGATATAAAAGGATGATAAAGAGCAAAGAAGTAGCGGATGTAATAGGGAAAGATGAAGGAACAGTAAGAAACGTAATCTTGAGCTTAAAAGTTCTTGGCTTAATAGAGTCAAAACCAGGACCTAATGGTGGTTATGTTCCAACACTCAAGGCTTATGAGCTAGTCAAGAACCCTATAATTACTCCTATCTTAGAACAGCTAAGTTTATACAAAAATGGAGTAGAAACTGATGTAAAAGTGAATAACATAGAGCTTTTAGATATTGCAAGCCTTACAGGAAACAAAATTTTGCTAAGAGTATCTGGAGATCTAAGAAAGCTGAAAGTGGGGGATACAATTAAAATAGGCCCTATTCCCTACAGCAGATTAGTTATTGAAGGGGTAATAATACACATAGATGAGACAAGAAAAGAAGTAATAGCGGATGTAACAAGAATGATAAGTATACCTAAAATCCAGGTAAAGAACCTTATTTCAAGGAGACTAATCACACTAAAGCCAGATATGAGCTTAAAAGAAGTAGCTCAAATATTCTACAAGGAGGGAATTAGAGGGGCTCCAGTTATAGATGATGAGGGAAAAACGGTAGGAATTTTAACTACAGCGGACATCATTAAAGCATTTTTTGAGGGGAGATTTGATGCTAAGGTAAGAGATTATATGAAAACTAATGTAATAGGTGTCAGGGAAGACGATGATGTATTAACTGCAATAAAGAAAATGGTAATGTATAATGTGGGTAGGCTTTTAGTATATAACCAAGAACAAAAAGTTATAGGAATAGTTACTAGAACAGATATACTGAAGAACATAGCTGGATTGGAGGAACTACTAACACCTTGAAAAAAGAGAAAATCGGCATATTATTAGATGATACTAAAATAATTTTTCTGCATAATATTTCTAGGCAAGATAATAGATTTGAAGTTGATCCAGAAGAATTCTATAAATATATAGGCAAGATAAAGGCTCTAATTCATACACACAAAAATAGTTGCGAACCGAGTATAATAGATCAGATAAATATGAGTTTATGGAATTTCCCATGGATAATAGTTAGTAAAAACTGTATTAAAGCTTTTAAATACTTAGATTTCAGTATACTTGAGATCGATATTAATACCCTTATTCCTCAAGAACTCCAAAACCTTCTCATGCAACTTCTTTAGCATATCTCTTTTTTGTTCTGCCAGGACGATATCTGAATGTGCCTTAAGTATGATATTGTGAGCGAAAGGACTAGGAACATTAAAGGGGCCTATCACTTTTACATCTATCTCGCCACTTCTAACTTTCTTAACTATTTCAATAGCCTTCGATATATCCATATAATCTTCTAAAATTTCTCTTATTGTTTCTCTTAATACTGGAAATCCTTCATATTCTTTAACTACATTTAATAGAGCTTCTGCGTTAAGTTGTCTTCTATCGATACTAGTTTGTTTTCCCTTATAACGTCTTAGTAACATAAAAGATCTTTCTGCGCAATGTCTAAATCTTTTCTTAATCATTTCAGTTCTTAATACTACTTTTGATAATAAATCATACATTCCTTCTGGGTCTAACCTGTCAAAAATATTAGAAATATCATAATCCATTAAAGATGGCAAAGTAATCATAAAACCGTTGTCTGTAACAGAAATTTTTACATCTGTATCTAAATCTTCACTTACAATATATGCAACGGCTCTTGACAACGCATCTAATGCCCTCCTACCAAATAAAGCATGGAATATAAAGTTCCTTCTATTTTCTTCGTCGTCATAAATTTCTATTAAAATAAGCTTATCGCTAGGTACCAGACCACCCGTAAACAGATATTCTTCTAGTATATACTCATAGATTGACCACGCAGCATGCTTACTTATATCGTATTCTTTTGAAATAATTTCTATTGCATCTTTCCTATCTATTCCTTTTCTTATTAGCTCGGCTACAAATCCCCTAAATTTAGAAACTTCTATAGCTGAATCATACGCTAGTGGAAGCATTTCTGAAAACCAACTCGGCACCGTAGGTCTTTGGCCTTCAGCACTCTTTACAATAATTATATTACCCTCACTTCTAACAAACTCATAAGTTTTCCCAGCAAGCACAAAAATGTCTCCAGGCATTAATATTTCTGCGAAGTCTTCTTCAAGATTACCTACATATTTACCATTTTCGGTCTTTACAATTATTTCTGCCTCATCTGGTATAGTTCCAGTATTTAAAAAGAATATCATTCTTGTCCCTCTTTTTGGCTTTATAATATCATCTTCTAATCTAATTTTTGAATAAACGTTCTTAGATTCGAGCTCATATGCACCGGCCAAATAATTAAGCACACTCTCGAATTCTTCCATTGTAAGATCTTTATAATTATAAGCTTTTGTTATTATGTCAAATAGCTCATTTTTCCTTATTGGTGAAATCAAAGATGCTGCTACAATTAGTTGAGAAAGAACATCTAGTGGCTTCATAGGTATGTGTATTCTATCTATCTTTCTTTCTTTCGCTAATTTAGCTAAAACTGTACACTCTACTAGATCGTCCCTATCTACCACTACTATTCTCCCTTTACTTATATTCGTTATATTATGGCCTGCTCTCCCAATCCTCTGTAAGAGCCTACTTACACTTTTAGGGCTACTAAGCAAAACAACTAAGTCTATATAACCTATGTCTATGCCTAACTCTAAGCTAGTTGATGATACGACGACCTTAAGTTCTCCTTTTTTTAATTTTTCTTCTACCTCTAATCTTACATCACGACTTAAACTGCTATGATGTGCAGCTACAAGATCACTATCAAATATTTTTTCGGTCTCAAATATTTTTCTCAATTTATATGAGACTCTTTCAGCGGCGCTTCTTGTGTTTGTAAAGATTAAAGTAGTCCTATGCTTCTTTATCTCTTTGACAAGGTAATCGTAAATGCCTTTGCTTATTTCCTCTTCTGATGCATGAACTAGATCCTTAACCGGAGAAATTACTTTAATATCAGTTGGCTTTACGAACCTAGCATCAACAATGTAAAAATCCCTACCTTTACCAACTAAAAATTTTGCAACTTCCTCTAAAGGGGCTACAGTAGCGCTTAATCCTATTCTTACTAGCTCGTTTTTTGCAACTAAAGCTTGAAAAAGTTCAAGCATACCGACAAGGTATGCCCCTCTTTTACTATTTGCTAATTCATGAATTTCGTCTATTATAATCCATTTTGCATCAGCAAGTCTTTCTCTGAACTTAGGAGATACTAATGAAATACCAAAAGATTCTGGTGTTGTTATTAATATATGTGGAGGGGTACGTAACATTTTTTGCTTTTCATAAGACGAAGTATCACTAGTTCTAACTGCTATTCTTATTTCAGGAAGGTCAGGATTTCTTTCTTTAAGTTCTTGTAATGGTTCAAACAGATTTCTTCTCATATCATTATTTAGTGCCCTTAAAGGAGAAACGTAAATAGCGTAAACCTTATCTTGTAGCTGATTCTTATAGCCAAGATCTATTAAGGTATCTAAAATTCCTAAAAAAGCAGCTAACGTTTTTCCACTACCAGTTGGGCTAGAAACTAAAACATTTTTGCTAGATTTTATTAATGGAATAGCACCTCTCTGTGGAGGGGTAAATGTTTTGTATTTCTCCTTAAACCAACTAGATACCTGTGGTGTAAGCATCTTGAAAATCTCTTCGTCAGATAGATAGCTTGTATAGCCAATTTCCACAAAACGTAAAATGAAAAGGCGGGGATATTAAAATGTTTATTCATAATTCTCTTTTGAAAGTTAATGAAGTATATAAATAACCAAATGAATAATAGGCCAGCCATAGTGCTGTCACATAATCATGACTAAGTAAATATATTATGGCAGAAAGTAAATAAGCAATGCCAAAAATCCCAATAATTGCAATAACCTTGTAGCGAATGCCCGCTTTACTTCCTCCTTTAGGTGTAACTATATATGTCTTTTTTGTACTTAATAGACCTTTTAAGAAGGAATGGAGAATAAATGGAGAAATTGCAGCATAAAACGCAGATAATCTGCCCATTGAAAATAGGGCTTCTTTTTTCGAAAATCCTAGCTTTAATGAAATATTATATATAACATAAGCATACAAAGCTAAAATAATTACCCAGAAAAGAAATAGAAGAGAACGCAAAACATCATTACTACCTACAAATGGTGCCAAAGCTATAAGAAGCAACGAACCTAAAAACATAGAGATGGCAGTTGTATATTGTAGTAAGTGAATGATCATATCGATCTTTTTAACCAAACTTATCTTAGATGTAATTATATACCAAATCCTATGTCTAAGTACCTCTGCCGTACCCATAGCCCACCTAGTTTGTTGTATGTAGAAGGAAAAGAAATTATCAGGAACTTCTATTTCTATTGGAACATCAGAGGCGCAAATCTTCTTACCTTTATTTACAAGTCTAGTCCCTATTTCTAGGTCATCTTGAATTAGCCTGTAATCCCAACCCCCTACAGCCTGTAAAGCTTCTCTCTTGAAAAGCGTTCCACTTCCAACCGGAAATATGACTAAATTTGCATTTTCTTTACCGTTAAATAATGCCTTAACCCCAAACAATGTAGATGCCATAATTCCTTTGGCCAACTTAGAATGCCTATTTTTTGAATAACCGATCCACTGTAAAGCAACAGCATCACAACCACCTGTTAACATCTTATTATATGCTCTAATTAAGGCATCTTTTGGTAGTCTTGAGTCTACATCCATTATAAATATTAAGTCGCCTCTACTTTTCTCAAAACCATAAAGTAAAGCGCCACTCTTATAGCCTTGTTTCTTTTCTCTTCGATATAACTTCACATTTAAATTTTCTGGTATCTTTAACTTTGCCAATAACTCTTCAAAATATTGTTCATTATCATCAGAAACTATAATTACTTCTATATTCTTCTTATCCCATTCTAATTGAGAGATATTATCTATTAGTTCTTGAATCACTTGTATATTTTCTCCTTTAGTAGGTACTATAATAGAGAGAAAAGGATATTTATCTAAAGGGGTGTTAAATGAAATTTGATGAGTTCTAGACGCTAACCTGTAAAGGAATAATTGATATAATAGGAATAAAGAAGGATAAAGGAGTATTAAGACTTGTATTATTAAATTAATATTCATTGAGATCAATCTCTTCTTTGGGTATATAAAACTTATACTCATGTCTAGTTGACTTAGGAGGAAATCTCAAACCTTTCATTGCAATACTAACTATATATTCTTTTGGTAAAGGAGGTATCTTAAGACCTGCATATGGATTCTTAAGTACACTAAAGCCACTCTTAATCAGATTTTGTTCTAACATATGTTGCTTCCAATAAAGTTTATAAAGCGAAAACTCGCATAAAACTTTATTCTCATATTCATCAGTAACGCAATATTCGCCTTGGTCTTGAAAACGAAGACTTACGCTAGGCTTAATTTGCCTATACCAGAAGTTCACTTTTACATCATCACTTATATATCTCACGTAAAATACAGGAACTTTAGAAATGCCTAAAAATAAAAGGGAATAAAATCTATGATGTCCATCTAATATTACTTTTGTCTCTTCATCAACTATAATAGGCACTACTTTTTTATTTCGTCTTATATTTTCGATAGTTTGATTTAACAAATCTAACAATATATCTTCATGAGGAATTAGTTCCGATGTTTTTGCCCATTCTATTGAAATACTCACAGCAGTAATTTAATATACATCTATTACATAAAGGTTTTCTTGCTGTACAAACTCTTCTTCCATGTGCAATAAGTAGTTGATGTGCTAAGAGAAGTTCTTCTGAATTAAGACTAGAAATAAAGAAATTGGCTATTTGATTATAATTGGGCTTTTCACTGACTATACCTAATCTAGTTACTACCCTTTTTATATGAGTATCAATAGGAAATACTTTACACTTAAAGCAATTGACTAAAACGACATCTGCGGTCTTTTCTCCTACGCCTTCTATAGATAGAAATAGTTCTCTTAATTCATCACAACTAAGTTCGCGCAATTCTTCTTGATTATGAGTAAGGAAAAATTTTGCAACGTTTTTTATATACTTCGCTTTTGAATTAGATAGACCAACATTTTTTATATACTCTTTTAGCTTGTCATCTTCAACTCTTATTATATTGAGGGGTGTAACCCCGACGTTCTTCTCTAAATTATTATATGCTATATATGCTGCCCTATCAGTTGAATTTTGAGAGAGAATAGTTGCTACTAGTGTTTTAAATACGTCTTTTGTATTTAAACATACATCATAAGCAATATACTCTTTAGGATTTATTGTATACGTCTCAGATAATAGCGTAAAGATTTCTCTTGCAGAACACACAAAGTATATGAGGGCTGTTTGCCTTAAAAATGTTTAAAATATAATAGAGTTAAATTGATGTATGAAATTAAACTTGTCCTTGAAGCAATAAAAAAGGGTTATGTAAGCCCTGGAGAAGCAGTCATTTATACTGGATTACCTAGATATGAAGTTTTAGCGCTCTTTCATATTCTTGAGGAGCTAAAACTTATTGAGATTATTTATTCTAAAGGCTCACATAAGGTATATAAGCTTACAGAAAAAGGGGAAGAAATACTTGAAGCGTTACAGAAAGGTTATCAGATTGAGGTAGCTGTAAAAAAAGAGCTAGAGATAGCTTAATTTTGTTTTTTGTTAAGTAATTTAATTAATGTAATAATAATTTCCGTTGGCTTCAATAACTATCGTAGCATTTCCTAGAGGAATATTTGGAATTTTACTTGATAAGTTGCTGAGCGGAACTATTTCATTAGGATTAAGAGTAAAGTTTACAGGATAAGCTGTCTTATTTATAATTAATAGAGAAATTTTAACAGAGGTACTTCCATAGTTGTAAATATATATTTGGCTTGGCATTTCACCTAGCCTAATTACGCTAAGCTGAGTAGACAAAGCCTCATTTAACTTGTTAGTGCTTTGTCCAATTACAACTGAGTTTGTATTATACAACGAGTTAAAATAGAGGAATAAGGGGACTGCAAGAGATAGGGTTATAACTGCGACAATAAGAGAAGAAAAAATGGAGGAAATAGCTTTTCTTATCGCCATTTCTCATCACGCAGCTGAGGAAGCTAATACATTTAGAGTTATAGAGAATGGTTTTTCAGTAGATGTCAGACCCATGAAAATTACTGTGTAATATTCACCAGCTTGAACTCCCAGTGAGGATGGCAGCACTTGCACATAAGAGTATGTCTGACCAGGAATCAATGTGATGGCAGTATTATTAACAACATTGCCATTAACAGAAATTTCAGTTACTGTAACTCGTAGATTTCCGTTATTTGTAAGTGAATATTCTAAATATGCGACGCCAGTTGAAGGATTGACAATAATCTGTGCTTGTGCAGTTACACTTACGTTCTGCGTTAAGATACCAAACAACCCATTAGCATATGCATATAGCAGAGCACCTAAAGCTATAGTTATTGCTAAAACAATTACGGTTCCCATTATTGATGAAAGTCCTTTCTTTGCCTTTATTTTGTATGTTGTTTTCATTTTTCTCCCCATTGCATGCTAAATTATAAAAATGTGGGGGGCAGAACCGAAAGTATTGCTATAATTATTGATGTTAACAGAATCGAAGGGAAATAGAGTATTGTAAACCGTGATATTTTAGAGAATATTATATTGGAGGCTAGGCTATAGGCAGAAATAACAGCTAGACCAGGTATTGTAAAAGTGGACATCTTTGCAAACATTTCGAAAGACAACCATAACATAACCGGTGTAATAACATTTAGGACATCGAACAATCTCAACTGCCTTATTAAATTGCTCTTGCTATAAACTATTTCGCTAATAGAATTTGCCAGTTCCTCTAAAGCGGTCGATGAAGTGCCAGTTTTTGCAACAATAAGGAGAAGTTTAAATGTAACATTAAATAACTTTGATGGAGAGTTTATTAGTTCTGGCCTTTTTGCAAAGGTTTCAATAACTTTACTTACTCTTTTAGAGCTTAACTTTACTCTTAATATTGCGCTTTGCACAGAATAACCAATCTTAAGATATTCGGAGACTTCCTTGAGAAGGATAGGTAAAGATTGTTCAAGCTCATTTGCTAGTGTTATCTGGTCATAAACAAAATAGCTCATTGCTAATATAATACCAATCAAGGCAAAGACCTTATACTCTAGGTTAAGTCCTGGAATAAGAAAAATAGCAGGAATTGCAAATATGCCATACATATATCTGCCATATTTTATCTCATATCCTATACTAGGTTGTATTGATGAAATTAAGAAAATTATTAGAGGGACAAGTAATAAGGGAGAAAATAACTCAAATAAAGAGACTTTAAATGTGAAAGAGAAGCCTATTAGTATCATTGGGACTAGTAAGAATAGTGCAAATTCTAACTCCGAGAGTTCGGCGGTTTTGTCTACGTAAGCTTTATAAGTATTTTTTAGTTCTTCCAATAACTCCCTTAAAACGTCTTTCAGTCTATCCCTTATCGTTATACCAAGCTCGAGCGCTGAAAGATAACTATTGTAAAGTTTACCCAATAAATCACCATTATGTACTATTGCCCTTCTTTCTAATGCCTTTGCAAAGCTCATATTCATATAAGTAGTCATCTTATCTAGGAAATCTAGCTCAACTTTAGGTACTTTTAGCTCTTTTATTTGGGAAAGTTCTCTAAGTGTATGGTTTAACCCTTTATCTACTAGAGAGTTCGCATACGCAATAATTGCAATAAAAGGAGCTTCAGTATTTATAACTTTTTTATGTTCTTCTGCTCTAGACCAAACATATAAAAGTGGGTAAAGATAAGCAATTAATGCTAATGGAATAGCAGAGAGCAATAAAAGCTTAAGCCTTAGAACCCCGAATATTACTATAATTGCAATTATAGGTAAAAATATATTTAGTGCATGCTTATAGTTTTTGCACACAAGAGATAAATCGTCTCCATAGTACTCAATATATTTCTTTATTTTATTATCAAATAAATTACAAGGATGCAGACTGCTAATATCCTTCTGCCCTTTTTTGTTCTCACTCTTCTTAAGATTGAGTCTTAACCTCAATTTTATCACCTCCATTATAAAACTTTCTAATTTCGGACGAAACTTCAAGAAAGTCTATTAAATTCTCATTGATTAGCTTTCTTAGATACTCAATTCTTTTCTGTAATTCCTCTTTTATTTCATCTATAGAAAAACCATATGTTCTTGCTATCCATTTTAGTCTATACGACTTCTTTATTAGAGAAGAGATGTCATTAGGAATGAAACTCTTTTTAGCAAAATCCCACTGGATAACTTTTTTGAATTTAATCTTGTGTTTCTCAATTATTGTTTCATATATCGACAAAATCGATCTGACGTTTCTGTTTCCTTCTTTTCTACTACCGACAATTATAAATACCCATATTGTTTGAAGGAATAATTTAGATAAGTCAGCTGAAAGTAAATCTGTAATCCTAGTCACTGCATCAATAGGTCTAGAAGCATGAAAAGTGGAAAGGGATCCATGACCTGATGCTGCAGCATGGATCAATGCTTCTATTTCTTTCCCTCTTACTTCCCCGATAACGAGAAAATCAGGTCTATATCTTAGAGCCAATTTTGCCAAATCGAAGAGCGTTACATCATAATTGCCTCCTAACGTTGATCTTGCTATAAATCTTACCCAATTACTATTAACTATATTTATTTCTGGCGTATCTTCTATCGTTAAAATCTTGTAATTTGGATTTACAAGGTTAAGAAGAGCATTTAATAATGTTGTTTTGCCTGAACCTGTAGGGCCAAGTATCATAATGAACGGTTTATATTCCAGCAAGAACCACAGATAAGACGCTACTAATTCATTTAACATTTCATTTGAAATAATATACGTTATGCTTAGTGGTTTTTCAGGGAATTTTCTTATATCAAATGTAGAGCCTGGCAGTGAAATTTCATTGCTTATAGTTGCTGTAACTCTATGCCCTTCTGGTAAAGCAAACTCCAAATAAGGCTTTGCAATATTAACACTTTTGTTCGCTCTTGATGCTAGCTTTTCAATAATTCTAATTATTTCTTCATCGTTATCTGGGACTATGTTTGTGTATAATCTTATACATTCACTAAACAATCTGTGAACAACCGTAATAGGGTTGCCATAACCGCTGCTTTCTATTTCTTCGATATCAGGGTCAAGCATCATTGGAGTTATAACGTCATAGAGCATTTGCTTCTTTATGTGATACAATATTTTTTCTATGCATTCATCTTTAAGCCCTTTCTCTCTTAATTTCTTTATAATGCTATCCTCAATATTCCTAGAGGACATATAGAGAATTTGAGAAAGAACCTCATCTTTTGCTTTTTCTTCGTAGGGTGAAAGTTGTGGCTCTTCAATAATATATCTACAGACATTTTTTTCATCTTTAGTGATTGTTATTTTTACAGGTCCAACATAATATTCTTTTAAAACGTTCATATCATGGTTTTTGTAATAAAGCCGAGTCTCAGTAAGATGAAATTATTTTATTGTTATCCAAAAACTCTGTTATAAAATCCCGTAAATACTTAACTGCTCCCTTATAATCATAGAAGTCTTTTCTGCTTCTATAAGAGCGTTCTTAAGTAATTCGTTAAGTTCATACTTAAATTCCCATCTTATATTTTCCGAGTAATAAGCCTTTACAATTACTGTTGAATAAACAGGATCAAGGTCAAATACAAAATCTCCTCTTGTATTTGTAGCTATCTGTGTTCCATAAATTACTGTTATTGGCAGTTTATATGCAAGGTCTATATTAACATGCAGTTTATTACCCTGAATGAATGCTTTAACGCCCCTTATAGGGTTAGGCATACCATATACAATATACTCTCTCATATAGTTGTCCCTTTGTATCATTATTTTCTGAACCCCAGCTTTAACTTCAGTTTTTTGTCCTTCTATGGTTATTAAATCGCCTTCTTTAGCTATTATCACATTGTCATAAATATCTGGATACTCTTCTACTTTTGTCCATTCAAAATATTCGTCTTCACTCTTAACAATTTTCCTTCTTGTAGCATTTTCTATTTGCTCAACTGCCTTATAACTCTTCTTCTCTTCAACTTCTTTTACTTTAATGACATACTCTTTTAAAGTTTCAGTAATTCCATTACGCTCTATTGAAAGGAAAAGTATTTCTTCATTTGAATCCAATTTGACCAGGGGAAGTTCAATTAAAATTTCCCCTTCTGAGTTTTCGACAAGAAATGTATACTCTCTTCCTAGAATTTTTAGCTCCACCGCACTCGCCAATTTGCTAGGAATTTTATATTTGAGTTTGGCTTTCAGGATAGCATTATAATATTCATTTGTATTTTTTACTCTGCCGTTCTTAGCGAGTAATATATAACCTTCAGAGAGGATTATCTCAGGCTCTAAAGGAGGTATAACAATTTCTTTTTTATATGTAAATAGTTCTACGTTAACTTCAATTTGACTTTTAGTTGTTACGGCTAATTTGGTAGGTTCGACTCTGATTTTAACTTTTCCGTTTTCTTCGTCCTCACTAACTTTAATTAGTCCTTTCCCTAACTTGAGCGAGTTATAAAGTGACTTATCAATGGTAATAATAATACCGTAAGGGTCTTGTGCGATTTCTAGCGGGAAATAATCTTCAGATGGCTCTATTAGATATATTTTCCTAGAGCTTGTTATTGTGTATATATATTTTCTGTCCGCAATAACAGCAATTATATTGTTTAAATCAAAAATTTTCTTTAGCATTCCATCATATACAGTAGTCCAGGCATCAGTTGTTATAACGAAGTTATAATTTGCATAGTTAGCTACTAAATTAGATGTATTAGATAAATATGACCATGCTCCTCTATAGAAATACTTTATCTTATTTCCGCAAACAATTACCACTCCAATAGGTGTTTCGCCTAAATAATATGCTTCGGAACTACAAATGCCTAACAACTCGTCTTCAATTACTATTTTTCCTGCAGATGTCTGAAATACTCTTCCCTTACTTGACTTGCCAAGGTAAAAATCTGGTTTTTTGTATATTAATCTATTTCCATTTATATCAACTACAATAGAATAATCATCATAAACAAGATTTACATATGAAGGTGTTATCCTATAACTTATTGGTTTGTCTAATTCAATTTCTTTGCCATTACTGAAAATCCTTACTTTATCCTTGTTTTCAAAAACGGAGAATGAAAATCTTCGGTGAAATGCTAGGTATTTCTCTTTATTGAAAATTATATTTTTACCCTTTTTCTCTACAGGGCGTATTTCACCATCAATATAAACGAAATCGACCGCATCAACATTCGAATAAATTACTTCTTCTTTCTCTTCTTCTTTTCTAATCACATAGTTGCCTCTCTTATAGATCCATTCACCTTTTATTTTTATTTCACTATTATTAACATAAATTTCCGGACTTTTTATCGCATCAGAAAAGAGCTTAATTTCTCCATCTATGTTCAGGAACCAGTAATTTAGATCTGAAGGAAGTCTTTGTTCATAAGCTTGAATTATTTTAGGTATCATAAAGTTTCTCTATTTTTAAAAGACTCAGACATAATTGAAAATACTAAAGCTTATTCAGTAAGCGTAATATTACGAATTATACTGATTTACATTAAATTAATCCGTTCCAAAGAATTCATATGACAAGATTATATGAACTATGTGTTCAACTATTATTATTTGTACTCTCATTCATTCTATTTATTATGAATATCCCATATCCGGTTGACCTCATAATTGCGATGCCTATACTAATAAAGATGCTAAAGGTTACAAGAAAGATCAAAGTAAAGAATATTTAACTTCCCCACATAATCCTTTTTGCTTGCACAAATTAAAAAAACATTCTAAGGCTTCTCTTCCTTTAAGTCCTAACTCTTTAGTAATATTTGGAAGCTCCCCTAAATTTACTAAAAGTGCTGCGGACTCCCTTATTATAACTTTTATTTTTAAAAGTTCGTCTTCTGATAGTTTTTTGCTTCCTATAATAGAAATAATTATAGGAAGTTTGCCACAAACTTTCTCCCATCTAGTATGTAAGTCTATTTCCCCTTCATTAAAATCAATTATTGCATTATAATCATTTAAAGAAGGAATTATATTTTCGCTAATAAACATCTTTGCTAGATAAAACTCAGTAGAATTAGTTCCATTTAAATATAACTTTATATTCTTTTCGTTATCTTTTTTTATTTTCTTTATAAATAATTTTTCTACCGAATAAACACCATTTGATAATATTTTTACATTCTTTATTATAGATAGAACAGGAAGAGGGAAATACAGTAAGTCATAATTTTCGGCATAAAATTTCACTTCATCCTGCTTGACTTTTATAGGCTCTATTGTAAATCCTCTATTATTTATTTTACCCTCAAGTAAGGGAATTAAAGGTTTTAGTTCTTCCTCTCTTGAATACGCTAAAGTGATCTTCACAGTAAACTGTTTATTTTTAGTTAATTAAATTAATCTATCTTACCATGGATACGCTAATTGTGGGCTCCGGTTATGCCGGATTAAATGCCTATCACTTACTTAAATCGACTTTAATATCAGATAAATCAGAGTTTATTTTCTATACCGCAGCTATAAGAAACATAGTTTTTGGGGACAATCTAAGATATTCTAAGAGATTACCTTTTGTAAAGGAGGAAAAAGTAGTTGATTTTGACCTAAAATCTAAATGGATTAAAACCAATAAAAATGAATATAACCCTGAAAATTTAATTATTGCCGCTGGATGTGATAAAACTGAAATAATTAATGCTATAATGAGAATAAAGGAAAAAAGTAAAATAAGTATTGGCTCAGAAGACCCTCTTATCGATTATCTTGTTATTCAATTAGCTTTTTACTTTAAAAAATTAGGCAAAGAAGTAAAATACCATGGAAATTTTCTTAATTATTTAGGAGAAAATATAAGTAGTTTACTAATGAAATACATGGACAAATATGGCATAAAGTATACTGAAAGGCCTGAAGATATTATTCCTTCCTGCAAACCCTCTTATCCTTTTGAGTTTTACAAAGTTGATCAGAATTTAAGATATCAAAATTCATTTGTATTAGGAGATCTTATAGACGGATTTCCTAAATTAGGAGAACTTGCAATGAGAACGGGAATTTATGTAGCTAATTTTATTAAAAATAAAGAAAAGAAACCTTTCAAACCAATATTCATAACAATTATAGATACTGGGAAAGAAGGAATTCATATTAGATCAAATAAACTATGGGGCGGGAACTTAGAAAGTGTTAAAATTTCTAAAATAAGAAAAATTATGAAAAGAATCATAGAAAGATACTATTTAATTAGAAATGGTAAAATGGGCTTATTATATTATTTATAAGGGTATCCAGGGACCTGGGGGGTCAGGGGATCATCATTCCTTTTTTAAGGTCCCTGGATACCCTTATAAATAATTAATTAAGGCGGGGTATAAGTAGTTTTGCTATTGAATATTTCTTCTATATTTGTAATAGAAAATTAGCGAGTAACACTCTATTTACTTAAAAAACATTTGCGAAGAAGCTAAATGGGTGTGAAACTACAGTTAGGAAAGCCAGATATTGTAACTGATCCCTTAGAAGATTTTATATCGGCATTAATAGCTGCTGGTGCATCTGAAAATACTATAAAACTATATAGAATAGCTATAGAGGATTTCCTTGATTTTGTCAAAAAAGATCCCAGACAAATTACAGCAACTGATCTAAATAGATGGATTATAGATATACTAAATAGAAATACAAAAGCTAAAACAGTACTCGACAACTTAGAAAAAAGAAGGGAAAAAAGTATTACAGCAAGAATCTACATGATAGCAGTTATTAGATTTCTAAAGTGGTTAGGAATAGATATAAAACCTACAATACCTAAAACTAGAAAAAAAGAAATAAGGGCATTAACGGAAGAAGAAATAGAAAAAATAAAGCATTCAATAAAAAGAACAAAAGACAGATTGCTTATTCAATTATTACTAGATACCGGTTTACGTGCAAAAGAACTCTTATCAATAAGGAAATCAGACATCAATATTGAAAAAAGGTATATAAGAGTAAGAAATACGAAAAACGGAGAAGAGAGAATTGTATTCTTCACAGAAGAAACGAAAAAACTCCTAGAGAAATACATAAAAAACATAAATGATAATGAAAGAGTTTTCAATATGACTTATAATGCACTCTATAGAAAATTAAAGAGATTAGGGAAGAAACTAGGAATTGATTTGAGACCGCATATTTTAAGACATACTTTTGCAACTCAAGCCATAAGAAAAGGGATGCCATTACCAGTAGTTCAGAAATTGCTAGGACATAAAGATATAAGAACCACACAAGTGTATACACATCTTATAACAGAAGATTTACAGGAAATTTATAAAAAAATTTTCGGCTAATATGCCTCCCCTTTAAATCTCCATTTTAGCATTTCATACACATATCCGGCTAAATCTTTTATACTGTTTAATGAGGCGGTCTGCAAATGTAAATATTCGAATTTAGCTTGATTACTTAACATATATTTTTGCAACTCTTTAACAATGGGTTTTTTCAAGATATCATCTAATTTTTCATATGATAGATTACCGACAATCTTTCCATTTATATCATCAGGGTAAGGAAGGTCCCCATTAGGATAAACTGTAATAGCATAACTTACTACTCTTTTTATTCTAGTCTTTCCAACCAGAGCATTAATAAATCCCCAAGAATTGTTAATAGTTGAACCATATTTTTTCTTTAATTCTGAAAGAACTTTATAGAGCTCATAAGGATCTGGTGCCAGTTTTACTTTAGATCCTGGATAGTCTATCGCGGGTAAAATAACAATTTTATATTTGCACTCGTGCACTTTTCTGACTTTTTCCTCTAATTTATTAAGGTTGTATTTAGTCACAACTGTCTGTACATTAACCTTAAGGCCGTATTGTCTAAATTTACATAAATTATCTAAAGCTTTAACATTCCAATGATATTCATCTATTGAATAATGCAAAAAATCTATACTATCACTTAATTTTGAAAGAAAATTTTCATCATTTAATCTATATCCATTTGTTGTTAACATAACATAAAATGACCCGTCATGAGCGTATTTTAAAAGTTCTAATATATCATTACGTAATGTAGGCTCCCCTCCTTCGAACGAAAGCACAGCTATAGAAGAGTCTCTTAAATTATCAATAATTTTTTTCACCGTCTCTGTACTTGCTTCTCCTAACTTGCCAGAGTAATAGTCTGGAAAACAAAAAGTACATCTAAGATTGCAACGAGACGTTACTTTAAATGTTGCGTAAATAGGATTAAATGGATCTTTTAAAATCTGTGTTTTTATAAACCATTTGAATGCTTTCAGGTCCCTATTCAATTTTCAAAAACCCCCTGGTAAGTTTTACATATGCTTCTGCATTTTCCAAAATTAACTTTATTTCCTCTTCACTAACTTTCTTTATCACTTTGGCCGGCACCCCAACAGCAACACTATATGGGGGAATTTTGGTGCCTTGAGTTACCACTGCCCCAGCACCTATTATAGAGAATTCCCCTATTTCGGATCCATTTAGAAGGATAGCGCCCATTCCTATAATTACATTTGAGGAGACCTTAGCACCATGAACTACTGCATTATGCCCAATAGTTACTCTGTCACCTATTATAACTTTATATCCAGGATCGGTATGAATGGTTACGTGTTCTTGAACGTTAGTCTCTTTACCAATTTCTATTGAATCTTCATCCCCTCTAACAACAGCATATTGCCAAAGACTTGAAAACTCCCCTATGCTCACATCGCCTATCACATAGGCGGTAGGATGAATATATACTTTTTCGGATATTCTTGGCCTTTTACCTAAATATTCTTCTATTGGCATCAATTTCTCTTAATTAATTTAGCAATAAAAAATCCTGTCATATCATGAACATTAGGATGAAATCTGATGATTTCTTCTATTTCAAATCTATCATCTTCTACGACTTTTTCATTTTCCCACGTCGTAACTGTACATGTCGAATAAACTACAACCCCACCTTTTTTCAGAATTTTATAAGCTGCATTAAGAAACTGCTTCTGATAATTATAATAATTCATAATATCCTTTTTGGTTTTTTTATCATAAACTTTAGGTCTTACACCTAAGTTGGAACAAGGAGGATCTATGATAACTTTATCTACATCTTTTATACCAAAATCTTCATAGAGATACCTAGAATCTGCTGTATAAACATCAATTTTCATTCCTAGTTTTTTTAACCTCTCCTTCAGTTCTTGAACCTTCTTTTTACTATGGTCAAAGCCTATAACTTTGCTTTTTGGTTCGAGTTGATATATATGTGTTAATTTACCTCCAGGATAAGCAGTCATATCAATTATTAGCTCATTAGGTTTAGGATCTAAAACGTATGCAACATACATTGATGCTTTACCTTGTAATATGATTTCGCCTTCTTTTACTTGAGGCAAATCAGCAAATTTATAAGCTTGATAAAGAGGATTTGTCACTTTTACTACAAGATTACCCTTATTTACTAATTCTCCTTCTCCTACTACAACTCCATTCTCACTAACAACATTTACTTCTTTTCCTTTCCCTATAATCTTCTTAACACCAGGCCTATATACATCTGCCCCCGTCATAACACTTTCCGCAGTTCTCTTATCAACTATAACTTTTGTATCATGCTCCTCTATTTTATTCGGGCCTTTTAATTTGACATATAATGCTTCACTAAAATCTTCATCCTGTTTAAGAAAGTCTAAAGTTTTTAATATATTTTCAACAGTAGTTTTCAAAGTATTTACTCTAACATAAAGTCTGCTGTTAGGTACTAGTAGCGAGTTTAAGAATTCATTTAAATAACTGCCATATACTTTTCTTAAGTCCTCAAGTACAAAATCGTCATAGTCTAATCTTTCAGCCATAAAACCTTAGCACCCTCATTATTTGGTTCAGTTACAAATCCACCAAATAAGCTAATCAACTCTTCCCCTTCTCTTTTGCTTCTTACAAAAGTGTAAATTGCTGGGCCGAAAGACGAAAGCCCAGATGGAAAACCTTTAGAATAAAGTTTTCTCATTAAATCTTTCACCTCTTCAGATTGAAGGGCAACCTCTACTTTTTTAAACCCTAAACCCTGAATAAGCCAAATGGCTTCTAGTGCCTCTTCTAAATCATTTTCTATTACTGAAGGAATAAGCTTCATTAATATAACTCTACTTAATGTATCTATTCCTTCTAATTTTACATTTTTAAATATTTCTAGCTCTTCTTTTCCAAATATTCTACGACCTTTTGATGGTATATTAACATAAATATACCAAGGGAAATTGTATCTTGCGATTAAAGGAGGAGGCGGAGAAGAAGAAAAATCTGATGGAACAATTTCTCTCTTAACCTTTTTTGAATGTCCCCCATCAACTATAAAACCCCCATATTTAAAAGCATATACGCCTACACCTGATGTACCTCCGCGTTTCACCATTTTTGCTAGTTCTATGACATCTATATTTTTTAAATTGTATTCTGCAGCTAGCTTTGCTATTGAGAGAAGATATTGGGTCGTATGACCTAGTCCTACATGTTCCTCAAAGTCTTCCTCTATGCAAAAGCTTGGAACCTCAAATGGAAGATTAAGATCAATCTTCTTACAATCCCCAGTTCTAATAACTATTCTTGGATATTTTAATGCTACACCTACACCCCCATCAATTCTACCATATTTTCCCTCTAAATCAATAAGTGTGATATGAATTCTTGAAAGACCATAAATTTTTATCATATAAAACACCCAATATATAAACTAAGAGTATTATGAGTTTAGCTAAATTAGTATATGAATGGAGTAAAAAAACACCATCTAAGCCATTTCTAATTAGCGAAAACAAAATATTAACTTATGAACAGGCAGCAGAAGAAATCAGCAAAATTGCAGCTAATATATCTCCTGGAAGTACAGTCGCTCACATAATGTTTAATTCTATCGAATCAATTTTAGCCTATTTAGCTGTCATGTGGGCTGGTGGAAAAATAGTAGCCATTGATCCGCTTACTTCTGCAGAAGATTTGAAGTTTATACTAGAAGATGCAAATCCAGATTTTGTATTCACGGATGAAGAAATATATGAAAGAGAAAAAGCAATACTAAAAGATTATAAGACATTTACAAGTATGCCAAGGAAAAATGAATTCTTTAGACCTTATGAATATACAGAAGATGAAGTAGGATTAATCTACTATTATGCTGGAATAGCCGGAAGAACTATGCAAGTATTACATAGTGCAAAAAGAGTAGAACTTAACTCGCTCTCACTTTACAAGACTATAAAGCTAAAAGATGTTAGAAGCATTCTTACAGTACCATTAGCTCATGTTTTGGGTAATGGTGTATTAGGCGTTACATTGGAAGCCGGAGGTTTTATGTATGTTCTCAAAAAATTTGACGCAAAAGTAGTGGCTTCTGCAATAGAGAAATATTCTATAAATTATCTCTCTACAGTCCCAATGGTTTATGATGCATTAAGCACAGTCAGTGGAAATTTAAGTAGCTTAGAATTATGTGTTAGTGGAGCAGCACCCCTACTACCAGGTACAGTAGATACGTTCTTTAGAAAATACGGAAAGAAAATTGTCCAGTTATATGGTCTTACTGAAGGACTTATATTAACCTTTCAGCCCCCAGAATATGCAGACGTAATAAGTGTTGGTAAACCATTACCAGAAGTTGAAGTGAAATTGGTTAAAGACAACGGAGAAGAAGCTAAAATTGGCGAAGTAGGAGAATTGTGGGTTAAAGCACCATGGCTAATGTTAGGATATAAAGACAAAGAGGAAACAGCTAAGGTCTTCTCAAATGGGTGGTTAAAGACTGGAGATTTAATGAGTATGGATAAAAATGGTCTCTTATACTTTAGAGGGGTAAAGAAAAGGATGTTAAAATATAAAGGTTACCCTATATTTCCTAGAGACTTAGAAGAAATATTAAAGACACACCCAGATGTTATAGATGCAAAAGTAATAGGAGAAGATGCTGGACAATTAGGGCAAATACCAGTAGCTAAGGTTGTGGTTAAGCAAAAAAGACAAGGAATAGAAGACGAATTATTAAATTACGTAAATTCAAGAGTAGCATTTTATAAGAGGCTAAAGAAAATATATGTGGTAGACAAAATTGAGTGAAATATATATATTAGCTAGAGAAATAGCAAAAAGACTAGAAGAAAAAGCCGAAAAACTATTGAAAAAAGAAGAAGTAACAATAACTGTAACTGATAACAATATAGATGAGATTATAACAAAGAACAAAATAGTCTTCTTAGATTGTTGGGCACCTTGGTGTGCTCCTTGTCATATCTATGAGCCAATATTCAAAAAGATGGCTGAGAAATATAAAGATAGAATTGTGTTTGGAAGGCTTAACGTAGACGAAAATCCAAAAACTGCTGATAAATATGGCGTAATGAATATTCCGACCACATTAATATTTGTTAATGGAAAAGTTGTAGATGAGATAGTGGGGGCGGTAGACGAAGACACATTAGAAGAGTATATTAAGAAATACTTAGAAGAGGCAGAAAAAGAAAGTTAAGAACTTGAAATTCTTAGACTTTTTCTCTACGCTAATAAATCGTCAATTTTAGGTATTTTAAATCATTTTTAACTCATCTTAACATTTATCTAATCTATAATTAGAAATCATAATGAATTTCTGAACACTTTTTACATTTAAGGCTGATAATCTTTTTAATCTATTAAAGTATAACCTTTTCATGCCAAACTTACCTAAAACACCAGAGGAAGCCCTAAAGTTCTTAAAAGACAATAGTATAAGATGGGTAGACCTTCAATTCACAGACTTGCCCGGAAGACTACATCATATCACCGTTCCTGCAAAAGAATTTACAGAAGAGACATTTAAAACGGGTTTTGGTAAGTTAGATGGAAGTAGCATAAGAGGATTTACAACGATTTACGAAAGTGATATGGTTCTGGTACCAGTAGCGAGTACTATGACATTATTGCCGTGGACTGAAGGAGTAGCCAGAGCAATAAGTCAAGTATATTGGGGAGGAGGAAGAGGGAGATTTGAAAGAGATCCTAGGTATGTAGCGGAAGAAGCAGAAAGAAAACAACTAGAGGAAGGTTATATCAGTTACTTTGGCCCGGAATTGGAGTTTTTTATTTTTGATAAAGTTGAATTAGATGTAGCAACTCCTCAGAGCGGAACAGGCTATAAGATTTATGCTAGAGAGGCTCCTTGGTCTAAAAATGGATCCTTCATAATAAGATATAAGGAAGGATATTATCCTGCTCAACCAGTAGATCAATTAATGACTGTAAGGTTAGAGGCAATAAATATTCTAACGGACTATTTTGGTTTCGAGATTGAAGCAACCCACCACGAAGTAGCTACTGCGGGGCAAGGCGAAATAGATTTCAGATTCTCTACATTAACCGATACTGCAGATAAAGTACAAACAGTGAAATTTGTTGTAAAGAACGTAGCTGCAAAACATGGAATGGTTGCTACATTTATGCCAAAACCAATTTTTGGTGATAACGGATCCGGGATGCATACACACTTTAGCTTATGGTCAAAAGAAGGCAAAAACTTGATGTATGACCCTAATGATGAATATGCCGAATTAAGCCAAATAGGAAGATATGTAATAGGGGGATTATTAGAGCATGCTAGAGCTTTATCTGCAATAGCTTCGCCAACGGTAAATAGCTATAGAAGATTAGTACCAGGATTCGAAGCCCCAGTTTATTTAGTATGGAGTAAATCAAATAGAAGCGCAGCAATAAGAGTCCCAGCATATTATAAAGGGATGGAAAAATCAAAGAGAATAGAATATAGACCGCCAGATCCTTCAGCTAACCCCTATCTGTTGTTTGCGGCCATTTTAATGGCCGCGTTAGATGGAATAAAGAAAAAGATTGATCCTGGCGATCCTATAGATGAGAACGTCTACCATATGACTAAAGAAAGAAAAGAGCAATTAAAAATAAGGGAGTTACCGAGGTCGCTTGATGAGGCATTAGACGAATTAGAAAGTGATAATGAATTCCTCAAACCAGTATTCAGTTCTTCAATAATAAGTACATATATTGATATAAAGAGAGAAGAAGCAAGAACTATGCAACAGTACCCGCATCCAATGGAATTCTACTATTACTTAGATGCCTAAAACGCCAATTTTTCTTAAATTTCTTCTTACTTCATTTAAATCTAAATATGAATCAAAAACATAATTTTTTATACTTTCTTTTAGTATTAAATAATCAGAATTAAGTAAATTTGCATAACTACTTATCCATCTATCTTTTTGAGCTAGAAAAACTGAGAAAGACTCTTCGTATATTTTTTTAATCATTTCACTATCTAACTCTTTCCTTACAGCTAATGTGCAACAATGAAATGCCTCAAATTTATGCAAAACACGATAACCCCTGTTAGAGAGTATCGTAAAATAAGGCTCCCATATAGCTACTGCACTTATTTTTCTTTTTTCAAGATCATTGATCATAGAATCTGGCGACTCATAATTTCTCAACTCTAAATCCGGATTAAATATTAATGACCAAATCTCCATGCTAGACATAGAAGTAGAACCTACAGCATCACATAAAGACTCTCCTACTATTCCTCCTCCGCCTTTTGCTCCTCCAGCAACTATTTCGAAATTATCAAAAATCTTCTTAAAAATTAACTGAGTTACTACTGGCGAAAAACCTAAATTTATTTTACCTTCAACTAAGTCTTTAGTTAACTTTAACCCATTTTCATAGATTATAACATCGACGAAATATCCTTTTTCTTTGAGACTATTAATGAATGGAATAATAAATGGATATTCTGCTGCTTTTATTATCCCTAGCCTTAAGAATTTATTGCTAAGGCGGACACTTAATGACTTTCCTAAACTTTTCTTTCTCTCTATAAGGCCCTGTTTCTCTAATTCAGATAAGATTTCAGATAGTCTACTCTTTGATAAACCACTAAGTTTAACTAATTCTGATTGTGGTATTTCTCCTACTTTTTTCAGTATATCAATAATTTTAGTTTTTGAGTCACTCATTCAATAAAAATTTTTGATTAAATCATAATAAATTTGACTTCTTTGATATTTCAAGTAATCTAAACACATAATTTCTTAAAGATTGGCTAGTCTTAAAAGCACCTCTAGTAGCTATTGAAACTAGGATTGCTTCTCTATCTTTTACTCCTCTAACATAAGCGCATGTGTGAATTGCTTGTCCAATTACCATTACACCTTTAGGGTGTACATCACTATTCATTATTGCATCAGCAATTTGTTGCACTAATCTTTCCTGAAGTTGCAGTCTTGCAGAGTAGTAATTAACTAGCCTAATTATCTTGCTAAAGCCTGCCACTTTTCTTTCTTTACCAACAATATACGCTACGTGTATCTTTCCAATAAAAGGTAATAGATGATGTTCACATAATGACGAAAATCCAATATCTTTCAATAACACGATCTGATCCTCGTCTTCAGACATTCCGTTTTCCGCTAACTTAAATACTTTGATTTGTGGTTGTGAAGTTCTAAGTCCTTCGGTCATTTCTAATAAAGCCTTCGCTACTCTTCTTGGAGTCTCTCTAAGTCCTTCCCTTTCTGGATTCTCGCCAAGCAACTCTAATATTTCTTTTACTCGTTTTGCAATCTCTTCAATTAATTTTTCTTGACTTAATGTTTTTTCCATAACAAAGAGTAGTTGAAAATAATCAAATAAAAATTTTAGTTAAGAAAAATAGTAACGAGCTAAGAACTAAATCTAAGTAGAAATATTTATTGAATAAAACTATTAGAAATCATTTTCTTTTTAATTATAAATTTTCACTAGATATATTTGAATGTAGTTTCAAGAACTATAGGTTTTTTCTTAGTTACAATTATCGTGTCTTCAATCCTAACGCCAAATTTACCTTTCAAATATATTCCAGGTTCAATAGTTATTACCATGTTCTCTTTTAATTCCGCATCTGAAGTGGGAGAAATAGCCGGATATTCGTGGACTTCTATCCCTACCCCGTGACCAGTAGAATGGATAAAATATTTCCCATACCCTGCTTTTTCTATAACATTTCTTGCTGCTAGATCTATTTCAGATGCTTTTGCACCTTCTCTAACTTTATCTATAGCCTCTAATTGCGCTTGCAAAACAATCTCATATATCTTCTTTATCTCATCATTATTGCCCTTTATGAACGTTCTTGTGCTATCAAAACAGTATTTTTCGTATCTGGCGCCAATATCTACTATTCCATTTTGCCCGTCTTTTATTATCTTGTTAGTAGGGACGTGATGGGGGAATGCTGAATTTTCAGCAAATGCCACTATGCTGGGAAACGCATAATCCTCCGCACCTTCAGTTCTCATTGTCATATCGATTATTCCAGCGAGGTGCTTCTCTGATATTTCCGAGCTCGTAATTTTCTCTTGTGCAACCTTCATGGCAACAGCAGTAATTTCTCCTGCTTTCTTTATTAGTTCTAACTCCTCGGGCTCTTTTATAGCTCTAGTTAAAGAGATCTCTTTTGAGATGTCTATTATTTCCATCTTATTAGCAAGTTGAATATAAAATGTGGTTGAAGTACTTTGCACGTCAATCCCCACTTTATTGTCTTTAGCAATATTTTTGACATAATTTAGAATTACATCAGTCAAGTTTCCTTTGAATATCTTATCACCAGAAAAAGTATTGCTATACGCTATAATGTCAATATCTATGACTTTCTCTTCAGCTCTATACAGTTCTAATAAAGGTACTATAATTACTGGATTAAAATCACAATACAACAGTGCAACATTATTTCCTATATCTGTAGTTATGTAATCATAGCCAGTAAAATAAAATATGCTTGCTGCATTTGTTACAATACCACATTTAAGGTTTTTCTCTTCAAGTATCTTTTGAAGTTTATTAAGACGCATTTTCTTTCACTCTAAATTTAAAGTTGGGTTCTCTTATAGCTATTCCTATCTCAAATGCCTGACGTAATAGTTCTATTTTCTCTTCTTCAGTATAATTGCCCCTTAAAATATCCATAATATCTATTTCTTTATCTTGCCTATAAAGACAAGTCTTTAGCTTGCCATCTGCTGTTAATCTTATTCTATCACAGCCTGCACAAAATAAGGGATTAGCGTAAGGTTTTACTATTTCTATTACTAGATTGCCTACATAATATCTAGGTCTAAAATGTTTTTTCCTAATTTCAATTTTGTCAGCTCTTTTAGATATGAGCTCTTCTATGTTCTTGAGATCTACGTGATATTGAAACGCGTCCTTTCCAAGTCCTACAGGATGTAACTCAATGAGGCGTAACTCGTCAACTCCTATATTCTCAGCAAACTCTATTATCTTGTTTAGTTGAGATAAATTTTTTCTAGTCACTACAAAGTTTAGCTTTACTGGTCTAAGACCAGCTTCTATAGCTGCTTTTATTCCTTCAATTACTTTATCTAGTGCATCCACATTAGTTATCTCTTTGAATAACTCCTTATCTAGTGCATGAAGACTAATATTAACCCTATCTAGACCAGCTTCTTTAAGCTTATAAGCTAAACTTGATAGCAACACACCGTTTGTGGTCATAGATACTTCTTTTATACCTATTTCTTTTAACATCTTTATTATCTGAATTAGATCTCTCCTAAGTGTAGGTTCTCCCCCTGTAAGTTTAACAGATTTAACTCCAAATTCCATACTCACCTTAGCAACTAAGGCTATTTCTTCTGGTGTCAAAGGTCCCTCTTGTAATCTGTCTTCCCCTTCCATATGACAAAAGAAACAAGAGAAATTGCATACATGGGTTAGAGTAACTCTTAAATCCTCAATAGGCCTTCCATATCTGTCAATCATTATTCTTATAAATGTTTCTGTTCTAATAAAGTTTGAATATGAAGAGTGAACTATTGTGCCCTAAATGCAATATCCGAATGGACTTCATAGCTGAAGCAGAAAATAGTACAGATGGGACTAAAGTAGTGAGGTATTACTATCGATGCCCAGTTTGCGGGACTAGAATTAATGACGAAATAATAAATATAAGAGGAGAAAACGGAACAGTTATTATAAAAATTTCTCAACAGCTTTTCTAAAATAATTGTAGTGAGTAAAGGGAATAAGGGTAAGTAATGGAATATTCGAAATATTTGTTAATTCTTTTGCTATTTCTTTATCTATAGAATAACCATCTAAAAGCGAAACTAAATTTAAATAAAATGTGTGAGGGTCTTTCAAAAACTTATAGGCCATAGAGAACGTTAAAACCAATAAGTCCCATGCAAAATATGAGGTGTTCCTAGTTTCTATTGACTGTTCTGCATCAATTACGTTTATGACTGAATTATATATAAAATTCTCAATTTTTGTGTCCCCTAAAGCAAACCCTTCATCATGTATATATCTTAGTGCTTTTCCAAGCTCAATAAAATGTAACGTAGAGTAGATTTCTTCGCCTTCTATAAACTCTCTATAAATACATAAGGTCTCGTAATCAAAATCTAATAGCCTTGGAACTTTTATCCTTTCACCCCAATTATATGTTAAGAAATTTATTTCTCTATTCATTCTCTCTATAGGATCTGAAGTGTACGGATAACGCCTAAAAGCGGGAGATATGAGATACCATTTAAAGGAGGTAGAAGAACTATAACATTTCACAACTACGCTTCTATCATCTACTTTAAGTAAGCGAGTTTGAATATAAAAACCTCTAAAGAAATCTTCTAACTTCATTTAATTTCTATTTTCCCTTTAACTCTTATTAATTCGCCATCATCGTAAACTTCTTCGCGCTTTAGATACCGCAATTTATTTAAATCTATTGATCTAGGAGAAAAATCTAGTATATCTCCATTTTTATTATAAATGACTATTACTTCAACAGCCACGGAATATAACTTAGCTTAATAATAACTTAAAAAATTAATTATACATAGAGTGCCAGCTCCTCTACATATTTAAAAGCATCATCTGGAAATATTAATATTGTTGTTCCTTTACTATCCGTTACTATCTTCTTATATGCAGCAACAGTAGCACCAGCAGATATGCCTATTAATATACCATCTTTCCTTGCTACTTCTATGACACCATTTATAGCTTCTTGAAGACTAACTTCTACTATTTTGTCTATTTTTGCCATCTTAAGGAATTTGTTATTTTTCTCGTCTGTCACCCTTTTAATTCCAGGAATCCTCTCTCCTTTTGCGGGTTCCACTCCTACAATCTCAACTTCATCATTATATTTCTCTTTGAAGTATTTAGCGATACCAACTATATGCCCAGCTGTTCCCATAGTCGCTATGATTCTCTTAACTTTTATTCCGACTGATTTTGTTTGCTCATCGATTTCTTTTGCAGTAGTCTCATAATGTGCGAGAACATTAAGCTCATTATTAAACTGGTCTAAATGTGTATACTTGCCAGTTTCACTTAATCTCCTAACTAATGGTAAAAGTTCTGTAGTTGACGATCCTGCAGTTATTACATTAGCTCCTAAAAGTTTGGCTAGGACTTTAAAGGGCGTTGGGGCTGTAAGAGGGATAAACATTGTAAAGTTTATCTTAAATATTACCGACAATGCAGCTAACGCTATTCCAGTATTCCCAGATGTTACTTCAACTAAAGATTTCACATTTCTCTTTAGAGCTTCCTTTATTAGAAATAGTGCAGTTCTATCTTTTATACTATGGCTAAATGGATTATAGAACTCTAATTTTGCCCAAACGTCATCCCCTATACTTAACTTAAGTAGAGGGGTGGGCCACATACCTTCTATTAATTGAATTGGATTATCAAAAACGTGGAGCTCTTTTGATGACACAATATTGATCGCCAATTAATTTTACCTAAATAAAAACTTAAAAGCATCATTTTTTCTTTGAAACTCTCATTTTTATAACAAATTTCTCTCCATCTTTTTCCCAGCCTAAATACTCATTTCCAGTTTCTTCACACCATTTCTTAAGTTCATGAACTACAGATTCCCATCTAGTTTTAACAACTATTTTCTCTCCATCTTTAGACTCTCTAGCTGCTCTCATTACTTGAATTAGAACTATTGGACAGATATCTTCTGAATCAATTATCACAAAGAAACCACCACATCTGCTCCTTTAGCCTCTGTAAGAAACGTTATACTGCCAGCCAGTTTTACTCCATCAAGTAAGTCCTCTTTATTAGCCCCGATAATTTTTAGACCTACTTCATCAACATAAAATTCTACGTTTTCTTTGAGTGCTTCTTCCAACATTTTTTCGGCATCTGTAATCTTAAGTCTTTTCATACGCCATTTTAGGAAAAGTCTAGCAAAAAATGGTAATGAAAACTTCTTTTTGCTTCCCTTGATAAAAAGGCTTACAGCTTGTGAAACAACAAAAACCTTTACAGTCCAGCCTAATGCCCTAGCAGAAAGGGCTAAAGTGAGAGCATGATATAGCGCCTCAAGGCTATTGTTAGAAACGAATATTACAAGCTTTTGCATATAAGATAGAGATAGATCGAGAAAATAAAAATTAAAAATAAAATAAATACTTACTTATTAATAAAGTAGGATACATGAAAATAAGAGCCCTAACAATATTTCTAACTGAATTGGAGAAGGATAAAATAGAGGAGTACATAAATAAGCTTGAAAGCATAAAAGATGAAAGAATATGGACTAAAAGAATTGCATTTCCTCCTACCCCTTCTAGCATATCACTTGATAAATTAAACGAATTAGTACCAGAAAACGTAAATATACTGTTCTCTTTAATTCATCTAAAATCAAACGATAAAAGAATCAAAGATATACCAGACATATTAAAGACAAATAATAATATATATGCGTCTATTCTTCTAAGGAGAGTTGAAGATGCAAGAGAAATATCAAATTTAATATACTCATTAGACCCTGAAATTTCTACTAGAATAGCAGTTCTTATATATGATGATTTTCTAGTAACGCCTTATTTCCCAGTTGGCACAGCAAATACAATAGTAGACTCCTTGGCTATATCCCTTTTATACGTGAATGATTATTTTGAAGGAAAAGTTAGTAAGGCTTTAGCTGAAGCAAATCAGCTAGGGATTCAATACTCTAAATTATTAAATTTAAGGTACTTAGGAATTGACACTTCTTTATCACCGTGGATGAGCGAGAGTGTAGCTGAGATAATAGAAAAAAAGAGTGGCAAATTGTTCTCTCCAGGAAACACATATGCGGTACTTGAACTAAATAGAGAAATTTTTAATGAGACATGGAAACAAAAAATTTCCCCAATAGGCTTTTCAGAAACGATGTTACCTGTTGCAGAAGACACAATACTCATGAAGAGAGTAGAAGAAGGGAATTTTAAACTTCCTCACTTACAGCAACTAACTTTCGTATGCGTAGCAGGATTAGACATGGTCGCGATAGCAAGAGATAAAGATCTATATTACAAAATATTACTAGATAGTGTCGCTATACAGTTTAATAAGAGAAGACCATATGGTATACGAATTATTCCGTCTACCGGTTCAGATTATATATTTGTCAAAGGTTATGGTAAAATTCCCGAGATTAAAATTGTCTGAAATCCATTTAAACTACTTTTATAAACTTTGAAATATATATAACACTTGAGATAGTGGTAAAAATGGAAGTACGTAGAGTACAAAAATTTGGAAAATCCACTCTAATGGTATCATTACCAGCAGAGTGGGTAAAGGAAGTAGGTTTAACTGCTGGGGAGAACGTATACATAGAAACGGATGAGGACGGAAGCCTTAAAATATATCCACCAAATCTGAAATTGCAAGCTCTCACGAAAGAGATAAAAGTCACTATATCTAATTTAGTGTCACCAGAAATAATCACTAGGATAATTTATAGTCTTTACATATTAGGATTCGATAAAATTGAAATTGAAAGTAAAGAAAAGATGTTTAGCGAAGATTTACTAAGGAAAATAAAAGAAGCTATAAGGAATCTTATAGGATTTGAAATTACGGCCCAGAATGAGGATAGCATACAGATTCAGTCATTTTTGGATCCAACAAAATACACTATGACCAGTTTAATTAATAGGTTAGCAAATAATCTAAAGCAAATGTTACACTATCTTAGTCTAGGAATAAAGGAAAGTAGCAGAATGTTCTTACAAGAAATACTTGAATTAGAAAGAGAAGTAGACAAATTATATTACTTAGCATTAAGACAATTAATTCTAGCACAATTAAATAGAAGCTTAGCGTATATGATAGGAGTTAAAAGGATTCAGCTAATAGGTAATAGAATTCTAATAAAAGCAATAGAGGAAGCTGCGGATGAAATTAGTGATGCAGCAAATGATTTACTTACATTACCCCCACAAGACCTAGAAGAATTAAAAACTTTTTGGAGCCACTTTAACGATTTAATAGAGCAAGCTACTGTAATAATTGACCATGCGATAAAAGTACTTAACAAAGAGGATTTAAAGATTGCAAATGACGTTATGGAAGAATTAAGAACCTTAAGAAGAATATTAATTGCAGAAGTAACAGAAAAAGATTCTATAAATAATTATAGAATAGGGATAATAATAAGGAGTATAAACTTAAGATTATATAACGCTATAAGAAGAATGGAACCAATAGTAGAAATTGCATTCAATAGATGTTTAGAAAATAAAAATGAAATTACTATTGAGTGATTTTCTTTAACTGTTCTAAAACATAATTTCTTATTTCTTTTACTGACGGCAAATCTCGTACTATTTTTCCGTTCTCCATGTATTTAAGAAGTAAAGGCTTACAATTACTAGCAGGGGGCTTTTCGTCAAGCAAAGTAATTACATCTGAATCTGGAGTGTCTCCACATCTATAAACTTGTTTAGCCCCAGGCCACTTACCTCTTTTAGTATATGGAACCCATTTTCCATCTACATATTTCTCTACAATATCAGCACTAAGATCAACACTAGGTGGAAAAGCAATACTAGTTCCAACACCAAAACCGTCTACGACATCTCTTAAATTTATTATTTCGTCTTCATCTATACCTCCACTTACTATTATTTTTACATTCTTATAGCCATGTATATCTAATGTCCACCTAATCTCTTGAATAATCTTCTTAAAATCGCCTCTTCTGCTTGAAGGAGTATCTAGTCTGATGCCATATATTTTATCTTTCAATGCTTCAGCCGCTTTCAGAGCTTCGGTTCTTTCATCTTCAAATGTATCTGCTAATAAGATTCTAGGGACGCTTGGTGGCATTGCTTCATCAAATGCTTTCCACGCTTTTACATTATCGCCTACTACAAGAATTAATGCATGTGGCATTGTACCTGAAGGTTCTATTCCAAAAATTTCCTTATCGAAAGCACCAGAAATTCCGTCACAACCACCTATATATGCTGCTCTATCCGCCATAGGAGCTATAGCTGGATGTAAAGATCTTAAGCCAAAAAATAAAACGAGCTTATCCATAGCTAAAGATTTTATTCTAGCTGCTTTTGTTGCTATACTACTATAATGTCTTAATATTCCAAGAAACGCAGTTTCATATATACCAAAATCCAAGTAGTTCCCTTCTATTATCATCACGGGTTCTATTTCTTTAAACAAGGTCCCTTCTGGCATAGCATATATGTCTACGGGTTTGCCTTCAAGTAACTTAAGAACTTCTTCTAAACCAGCGAACACTGCCCATTTATATCCTTTCGGTAAACCATATGAGTGTATTTCCATTCTTACTTTCACATTAGTAAGTCCTAAATGTCTTAGGGTTTGTTGTGTTCTTTCAAAATACACATCTGTTATCTTACCCGATAGAATGTCATTTTCCGATGCAATATAAAATTTCATACCTTATCTACTCGATAATTAGATAAGCAACAAATAAATTTTAAACCTTAAATGGATGATGTAATAGTTGAAAATTCATGATAACCCCAAAGATGGTTCCAGCGGACATTTTTATACCCAGATTAGCAGAGTACTTGAAAGAAAATGTAAAGGAATTGCGACCACCCGAATGGTCATTTATAGCTAAAACTGCAAGTTTTAAAGAAAGAGTACCTGATAACCCAGAAATTTGGTGGTATATAAGGGCAGCCTCATTATTAAGGAAACTTTATTTATTAGGTCCTTTAGGAATAGGAAAAACAAGAAAATTATATAGCGGACTAAAAAGGAGAGGGAGTAGACCACCAAAAACAGTAAAAGCGCCGGGTCATGCTAATAGACTTATATTACAGCAGTTAGAGAAAGCAGGATTAGTTGTAAAGTCGAAAGAAGGCAGAACTTTGTCCCCAAAAGGAAGATCACTTTTAGATAAATTAGCATACGAAATATTTAAAGAGTTGGCAGAGAAAAAACCAGAATTGAAAAAATACTTGGGGTGAGTTAAATGAGTGAAGAATATGATGCAGAATTAGAGGAATTACTTAAGAAAAAAGCTCTGGAACAACAAAGAAAATTACTTGAGGAACAACAAAGAAAAGCAGAAATAGAAGCTCAAAAAGAAGCAATACTTAGAGTGATTCTAACACCAGAAGCTAGACAAAGGTTAGCTAATGTAAAACTTGTAAAACCAGAATTGGCAGAAGCTATAGAAAATCAACTTATAGCCCTAGCACAATCTGGTAGAATTAAAGAGCCACTAACGGATGAGGAGCTAAAAGCAATACTTGAGCAATTAACAAATCAGACAAGAAAAGAATATAAGATTACAATTAAGGAAAGAGGGTGGAGATGAGCAAGCATAAACCTTTAGGAAGGAAATTGAGGCTGGCAAGGGCGCTAAAAAGCAACTCACCAGTACCAGCCTGGGTAATAATTAAAACTAATGGTAAATTTAGATTTAACTTTCACAGAAGAGATTGGAGAAGAAATAACCTAAAGGTGTAAACTTATGAAAGAGAAGGATAATTTTGAGATGGTAATTAATTTCAAAAGAGTAATAATGGGAAGAAGAAATGCTAGAACAAAAAGAGCCATTAAATTGATAAGAGATACAATAAAGAGACATTTTGGGGCAGAAAAGGTCATAATTGATCCTTTATTAGCAGAAAGTGTAACATATAACGGTAAAGACAAAATAGTAAGAAAAGTAAGAGTAGCAGTCAAAAAAATAGGAGAAAAAACATATTTAGTTAGACTTGCATTAAAGAGTGAATGA
>ERZ1684502.20-NODE-20-length-56159-cov-63.644713_pt1 | contig 56159 bp, 64 predicted proteins | sample MGYA00580192_ERZ1684502 | MGnify/ENA primary metagenome ERZ1684502 (study PRJEB41476, sample SAMN13258264) | hydrothermal vent metagenome | biome: caldera [ENVO_00000096]; feature: acid hot spring [ENVO_00002120]; material: acidic water [ENVO_01000358] | place: New...
TAGGAATAGAGTTTAGTAAAGAGAAGAAAAATATAGTTAGTTTTGAGTGGGAAAGAGTATAATAAAGAAGAGAAAACACGATGATGCTTGGAATAGATTACGGGACAAAGAGGATAGGGCTTGCCTTAGGAGATAAAACTCTAAAGATATATAAACCCTTTAAGGTAATACAAAACGATAAAAATCTAATGCAAACTCTAAAGAATATAGTAAAAACTTACAAAATAGAACTTATAGTGCTTGGATACCCACTAACACCTTCTGGAAAAGAAGGGCAAAGGGCAAAGAGGGTAAAAAAGTTTTACGAGCTTTTAAAAAAAGAATTAAATGTAGAGATAGTACTCCAAGATGAAAGATACACAACTTTTGAAGCCAAAAGCTTAAGCAATGAAAAAGAGATTGACCACATAAGCGCGTATATAATATTAAAAGAGTATGCAGAAAACCTTTAAACAAATATCTTTTATAATTTTTGGCATTGTGCTTATCTTTGGTTTTTGGCTTTTAAGACCACATATAGTAAATAAAACAATAGATATATACGGACTAAACAAAGAAGAGGCTATAGACAAACTCTCAAGAAACGGCATAGTAAACAAATACATATTGGAAGCTCTTCTTGATATTACAAATGCTCATATAAAATATGGAGAGTACAGATTTAAAGGTGTCGTAAGCCCTTTTGAGGTGTATAGAAAGTTGACAAGAGGAGAGTTTTTACTTCATAAAATCACAATACCAGAAGGTTTTGATATATACGATATAGCAAATAGACTTCAAGAAAACGGCATATGCTCTAAAAAAGCGTTTTTAAAGTACGCCAAAGATAAATCTTACGCCAACAAGCTTGGTATAAAATCAGATGGTTTTGAGGGATATTTGTTTCCAGATACATATTTTTTTTATAAGCATGAAAACCCGAAATATATAATATATTCTATGTATAAAGCTTTTAAAGAAACAATGAAGAAAAATCATCTAAACCCCACAAAAAATCAGATTATAATAGCCTCTATAGTAGAAAAAGAGGCAAAGTATTTGAAAGATAAACCGATTGTGGCATCTGTTATATACAACAGGCTTAAAAAAGATATGCCACTCCAAATGGATTCTACTGTAGTTTACGCTTTAAAAATAGAAGGAAAATGGAACGGCACTATCACTAGAAAAGATCTTTCCATAAAAAGCCCCTACAACACGTATCTTGTAAAAGGGCTTCCGCCAACCCCTATCTGCAATCCAGGTATCAACTCTATAAAAAGTGCCATATACCCTGCAAAATCTGATTACCTTTACTTTGTTAGCGACAAAGCTGGCAATATCTATTTTAATAAAAGCCTAAAAAACCATATAAAAGCTATAAAGAAAGTGGAAGGATAACATGAACGCAAAAGAATTTTTAGAAAAAGCTCAGTTAAATCAAAGAATACCTACCTCTACCCTTATCGTATCTACAAAAAAAGATGTAGAAAAACTAGCCCTCTCTTATGCAAAGGGAATTCTCTGTGAAAAAAAGCACCCATGGGGATGCAAAGAGTGTTATAGTTGTAAGATATTTTATGAAAAGCATCCAGACTTTATGTGGATAGGAAAAGAAAACTCTATAAAGATAAACGACATAAGAGAAATATCAAATTTTGCCAACCTAAAACCAAACTATAGCCCACACAAAGTATGCCTTATAACAAACGCTCAAAACATGTTAAAAGAAGCCTCAAATGCCCTTTTGAAAACCTTAGAAGAACCGCCTTCTTACCTAAAATTTATCATCACAGCAGACTCTTTATCTAACATAATACCTACGATAGTATCAAGATCTATAGTTTTAGAGATTTTTGAAAGAAAAACTTCAGAACACCCTCTATGCGAAAAGCTTATCTCAAAACGCTTTTATGAAACAATCCCTCAAGTAGACAACATAAAAGATATTAAAGAAAAGGAAGAGCTTTTGGACTGCTTAATAGAAAAGCTAGAGCAACACATGTTAAAAATTGGCTTCAACGAAGATATAGACAAAGCTATTAAAAGCTTAAACACCACCAAAAGAGCACTTTCAAGAGGCATAAAACTAGGTCTTTGGCTTATTGCTATATTGAGCCCTATAATAGATGAACAATTTTAAATCTCTTGAAATAAAAAGCTTAGCACAAAAACCATATCCCTAAGATAAATAATCAATCGTTATAAAATGCCATAAAACGTTATGATATAATTTTATACATGAATCAAGATTTAGGCGGGATTTTTAATTTATTTTGGTTTTTGTTTATATTTTTCTTTGTAGTCTGGCCTTTTTGGAAAAAAAGCCTTTTAAATAGAGAAAGAGAGGCGATGATAAGGCTTATAGAAAAAAAATATAACGCTAGAGTTATAACGATGATTCATAGACAAGAGGGGTTGTCATTTTTTGGATTTGCCTTTATGAAGTTTATAAACATAGAAGACTCTGAACAGGTGTTAAGAGCTATAAGGATGACTCCAGAAGACATGCCTATCGTTATGATACTTCATACCCCTGGGGGATTGGCGTTGGCTGCCTCTCAAATAGCTAGCGCTTTGGCAAGACATAAGTCAAAAGTTATAGTTATAATTCCTCACTATGCCATGAGCGGTGGTACACTAATAGCCTTATCTGCCGACGAGATAACAATGGACCACAACGCCGTATTAGGACCCGTTGACCCACAGATAGGGCAAATGCCAGCCGCTTCTATATTAAAGGTGCTTGATACAAAAAAACCAGAGGATATAGACGATGAAACCATGATAATGGCCGACGTGTCTAAAAAAGCTATCGAGCAAATGAAGAGCTTCGTATACGAGCTTTTAAAGAAAAAAGGACAATCTGATGATGTTGCAAAAAAGATAGCAGAAGACTTATCCACTGGTAAATTTACACATGATTATCCTCTTGATGTAGACCAGCTAAAAGCTATGGGCTTAAATATAAACACCGACGTACCAGAAGAGGTTTACGAGCTTATGGAGCTTTACGACCAACCCACGAACTCTCAGGTGCCCTCTGTCCAATACATACCTATTCCTTATAAAACCGCCCAACAAAAGAAATAATGCTTCTAAGATTTATAACAAAGCGCTTTTTGTTTACTACATTTTTGGTTTACCTATCCATTTTAGCAACATTTTTTATATATCAAACCTCAAGTTTTTTTATCACTTATCATATGAAAAGCCAAAAAATACTTTTTCAAACAATATTAAACTTTTTACCAATAGTACTTTTTTACACGGCTACCATAAATGTATCTATATCAGTTTTTATATCAAGCCACTACTTAAAAAGGATAAAGATGTTTTTGGTACCTCAAAGTTTTGGAATGCCAATAAACTATATATTCAGGCCATTTATCATAGTAAGTCTTTTAATATCCTTTGGAAATTTGATTTTAAACGAATTTTTCATACCAAACGCTACAAAAGAACTAAAATACATAGAGCATGTATATAAAAAAAATCAAAAATACGAGCTTGGAATAGCTAGAAATCTCTGGATAGCGAAAGAAAAAAACAACGAAAAAACTCTCATAGGAACATCTTTAGCCACATCAAACGGCTTATTTTACAACATAAAGATTATAAATGTAAAAAACGACAAATTTAACTATATTATAAAAGCTAAAAAAGCTATAGTGAAAAATGGTTATATGGATTTAGAACAAGGAATAGAAATATCTTTTAGCCCGTTTAAAGAGATACATTTCCAAACATTACGCCTTAAAACAGAAATAAATCCAAAAGATTTGAACCTTTGGATAAAAACTCCAGACGAGCAATCTCTTACAGAGCTTGTTAAAACCGCTATCGTAATGAGAAAAGAAGGATTAAACACGTTTCCATATATATCAACGTTTATATTTAAGCTAGAATTTTCTTTTTTGCCTTTTCTGATGGTATGCATAGCATCTTTTTATATAGCTAAAAGCCAAAATACGATAGATTGGTATAAAGCTTTTTTATGGCATGCTTCTTTATTTGGTATAGGTATAGTAATACCTTACAGTTTATCTTCTAAAATAAATATAAATCCCATGTTTTTTGTAGTGATATACATATTTATGAGCTTTTACGCTTTAAAAAGAGTTTTTGATATACAAAGAGCAAACTGGTTTTAAAGTTTGTTTAGCTTCTTTAAGACGTCTGGAAGCTTCAACAAAGATACGTAAACTCTTTTCCACTTGTTCCATTCTATAGATGGTAGGTTTGCACCGTAAGTGTTGTTAGAAGGAAGATCGTAGGCAACACCAGATTTAGCAGCTACTTTTACGTTTGAACCTATATTTACGTGGTCCGCCACTCCCACTTGTCCAGCAAGTATTGAATTATCCCCTATATTGACGCTACCCGAAAGCCCCACTTGAGATACCAAAAAGCAGTTTTGACCTATCTTACAATTGTGTGCTATCATCACAAGGTTGTCTATTTTTGTAGATTTACCTATAATTGTGCTATCAAGAAGCGCCCTATCTACAGTGGTGTTTGCCCCTATCTCTACATTATCTTCTACGATAACGTTTCCTATATGATTTAGCTTTTTTATACCTTCTGGCCCTACGGCGTATCCAAATCCATCCGCCCCTATCACAGCCCCTGAATGTATTATTACATTTTTACCTATAACGGTATTTTTATATATATGAACTCCGCTATACAAAACGCTGTTATCCCCTATAACGGTGTTGTCTCCAACATAAGTAAAAGGATATATTAGCACTCTTTCTCCTAAGTTTACGTTTTTGCCTATATAGGAGAATGGCCCTATATAAACGTCTTTGCCAATATGTACACCCTCTTCTATAAAAGCTTTATCCGATATACCTCTTGGTTTTTCGCTTTTATAAAGATTATCAAGAACTATAGCCATAGCATACTTTAAATTTTGTACCTTTATAAAGTTTGGCGCTTGTAAATTTATATCAGATATGTAAGCGATGTCTTGTTGAAAATTTATATCTTTATGCTTCTCATCTACAAACACTATGGTATTTGGCTTTTGATATAAAACAGAACTAACACCGATGATGTCTATGTCAACAATGTAGTTTGAAATGCCCCCAAGCAAGGAGGCTATTTCAGATAATTTCATTTGTGTGTGTTGTCTAAGGTTTTTATAATAGATGGTGTTATATCAAGATTACCAGTATAAAGCATTTGATTGCAATCAAAGACGCCTTCTAAGCTATGAGATTTTGCATAAGATGTAACTGCATTCTTAAGGGCTTCGGTAAACTCTTTACCTGCTTTTTCCTGCATAGCTTGAAGTTCTTTTTGAGCGTCTTGCTGATACTCCAAAGCTTTTAACCTTATGTTTTCGTATTCTTTAATCTTTTGTTTTTTAGCTTGTTTGGAAATAGCTTTGCTCTCTATCTCCTTTTGAAGGTTTTGAAGCTCAGTTTCATAGTTTTTGAGCTTTTGCCTTATCTCACCAACTTTTTCATTTAAAGATTTACCAAGAGATTTGGCAAAAGTAGATTTTTGCATTACCTCTTGAGTATCCACACATGCAAAACCACCAGCGTAAGAAGAAGCCGATAAAACAGACAATAGCCCTACAGCTAATGCTGAAGCCTTTAACATCTTTTTGAGATTTTTCATTTTTGCCTCCTTTTAAAAATTATAAATATTTTACCACGTTTCTTTAGGTATCATAGATTCTATTTCACCAGCGTTTAAACTAATAAGCGTATTGTCTTTCTCAATCACTAAGAAGCCCTCTTTATCTACCTCTTTTAAAATTCCAGATATCTTCCCATCGTTTGCCGTTATAAGTCTGTTTTTATAAAGAAGGTTGTCGTTTATAATGTTTCTAAAATCTTCAAACCCATGAAAGTTAAAATAGTCTATATCTTCATAGAAAAAATCAAAAAACGTTGTAAGAAAAAGTTGTTTTGATATATACTTTCCCGTAAAAAGCTTTAAGGATATGGCCCTGTCCGATATATCTTGAGGAAAATCCTCTTGGTTTAAATTTACACCTATACCGATTATGGTGTTTTCCTTTATTTTCTCTACCAAAATACCTGCAACTTTTCGTGGCTTTTCTAATAAAACGTATATGTCGTTTGGCCATTTTATAAAAGCTCTTATGTCATATAGAGTCTTGATGGTTTTGAAAAGAGAAACGCCAACCACGAGAGAAGATGGTTCTATATGCAAATTCTTCTTAAGTATACTAAAGTAAAGCCCTTCTTTTAAAGAAGAAAACCAAACATGCCCATACCTACCCCTACCTTTGGTTTGTATATTAGACAAAACACAGGTATCATCCATCAACTCTTTTATATGGCTTTTAATATAATCTTGCGTAGAATCTATGCTATCAAACCATATAAGCTTCATCAAACAATATCAAACTCTTGCACTATGACTTATTCTTTTTAATATACCCGCCAAATCCAATATAAGCACTACATTACCATCACCTGTAATAGTAGCACCAGATATACCTTCTATTTCACCAAATATCTTGCCAAGAGGTTTTACCACTATCTCCTCGTCTCCATAAAGTTCTTCTACGGTAAAGCTTACCCGTTGATTTCCAAGCTGGGATATAATAACATACCCTATTTTACTGTTTCTAATACCGAGCACATCCGCAAGGTTTACAAGTGGAATAGTGGATTCTCTCAATATAAGGACATCTTCACCAGATACGGTAGTAATGGTGGCATTTTCTTGTTGTATAATTTCCAACACAGAGTATATGGGTATGGCAAAATTTCTGTTGCCTATAGACACCATAAGAGCTCTTATAATACCCACCGTCAGAGGAAAAGCCATCGTGACCTTTGTACCTTTTCCTTTTTGGGTTTCTATATCTATGGTCCCCCTAAAATTCATAACAGTAGTCATAACAACATCCATACCTACGCCTCTACCCGATACCTCAGAAACTTGGTCCGCCGTAGAAAAACCCGGATGGAATATGAGAGATAACACTTCTTTTTCAGTCATTTTTTCTAGTCTGTCTTGGCTTATAATGCCCTTTTCCAAAGCTTTCTTTTTAACCTTCTCTATGTCTATACCACGCCCATCATCTTCTATAACTATTATTATTCTATCGCCCTGATAGTAAGCTTTTAGTCTTATAATACCAGTCCTTGGTTTGCCTAAAAGTTCTCTTTCTTCAGGAGGTTCTATACCATGGTCTACAGAATTTCTTATGATGTGTATAAGAGGTTCCTCAAGCTTTTCCAATACAGACTTATCCATTTCGGTATCTTCACCTTCGGTAACAAGCTCTATCTGTTTGTTTAAAAGTTTTGCCAAATCTCTAACAACACGTGGAAACTTCTGAAACAACCTTTTAACAGGTTGCATACGAGTTTTCATAACGGCCACTTGAAGGTCCCCCACTATTCTATCTATGGAAGATAACACAGATTCAAGATCATCCAAGCCTTTTATCTGTTCGTTGTTTTCTGAAGCGCTTTGCATAATAGTAGATACTACTTTTACAAGCCTATTTCTATCAAGAACAAGCTCACCCACTAAGTTCATAAGAGCTTCTATCTTCTGTACATCTATCCTCAAAACTTTTTCTTCTTCTTTTTCTTTTGGAGGCTGAGCTTGTTTTGGAGGTTGTTCTTTTTTTTCGGGCTTTTTTGAAAGCTCTTGATCATGTGATGCTGAACCGTGGGATACTTGTGCACTAGCATCCACTTGCGCTTCCATTTGAGATGTAGCAATTTTATCTTTTGCGATCTCTTCTTTTTTAGATGATTCTACCGTGCTTTTTGAAGATGTCCCATTTATAAGAGCATCTAATTCTTGAATAAGGCCTTCTGGCCTTTCGCTTGGCGGCATCAACACAAGCTCTTCCAATATTTCTTCTATAGATTTTCCAACAAGGTGTTCAAAACCGTATTTTTTTAAAAGCCTTGACACTGGATCATCTATAGACTGGTCAAAAGTTTCGATTTCTTCCTCTTTAGAAGATATAGGCTGATCAGTAGAATATTTATCTGGATTTTTCAAAACATCTTCTAATTGGGACCAAAGCTCGTAATCAGGCTCCAACTCTTCTTGATTTTCGGCTTTCTCTAAATATTCCTTTATTTTGTCTGCAGCTTTTAAAAGTAAATCGTTTATAGCAGGAGATATAACAAATTCAGCGTTTCTTAGCTTACCAAGTATATCTTCTGCCTTATGAGCAGTTTCCACTACAGGATCGAGCCCAAGGAAACCGGCCCCTCCTTTTATAGTGTGCATTACTCTAAAAGCGCTGTTTAAGATTTCTTGGTTTGTAGGGTCTTTTTCTAATTCTAGCAAATCTGTTTCTAACTTTTCTAAATTTTCTCTTGCCTCTACCAAAAACTCTTCAAATATCTCACGCATTTCATCAGGTATCATACATCACTCTCCTTTTACCCTTAAAGCAAGTCTATTTACAATATCTGATAGCTCCTTTGCATCAAACTTCACTATAAAATCATCTGCTCCCACAGATTTTGCCTTCATTCTGTTTGCTTCATCACTTAAAGTAGTGTTCACTGCCACTGGTATATGCATAAGTCCAGGTGTTGATTTTATCTTCTTAGTAAGGGTGAGTCCATCCATTTTTGGCATTTCTAAGTCTGTTATCACAAGCTGAACGTAGTTTGATATGTTTTTATTTTCTTTTTTTGCTTTTTCTAACAGCTTTTCTATAGCATTCCAAAGTTCTTCTCCATTTTCAAATATAACCACCTCGTGGCCTAATTTTGTCAGCATGCTGCCTAGTAAATTTCTAGCGGTGCTCGAATCATCAGCTATGTATATAGTAAATGTCTCTTTTTGCTCGTTTTTTGCCTTTTCAATATAATCTGCATCAAAAACATTTAAAAGACCCATATCGTTTAGTATACCTTCAAAATCAAGTATAAGAAGAAGACCCTCTTCAGTTTCCACTACACCTGTAATACGTCCGTTCAATTTTTGATTTAATATAATAGGAGCCTCTTTTATATCTGCCCACGATATTCTTCTTATACGCTTAGCATCGTGGATTATGACGCCTACTTTTTCTCTTAAAAACTCCATATAAAGAACGTATTTTTTATACTTAAGAGGTTCAGCCAAGCCCATCCACCTTGCTAAACTAATGACAGGTATCAACTCCCCTCTTATCTCCGCCATACCTTCTACTTGGGGAGGCATGTTTGGAACTTTCGTAATCTCTGGAAGCCTCAGCACTTCTCTTACTTTTGCTACGTTAACTCCCATTATCCATTCGTAACGAGAACCATCTTCTTTATCCTCAAAAATTCTAAAATCTACTATTTCAAGCTCATTTGCACCAGTCCTCAATACTTCCGGTAAACCACTGCTTGATTTTTTAGGAGCTACTATAGAACCGTGGGAGACTTGTCTGCTTTCCATATCCCCTGGCATACTTATAACCCCCTTAGACCTCTTCTTTGTTAAGAGTATCAAGCTTTTCTTCTATAGAAAGCATAAGCCTTTTTATGTTGGTGGCTATTTTGTTTGTATTTTCTGCTAACTTTCTAAACTCAGAAGCCACCACTGCAAAGCCCTTACCAACTTCACCAACTCTAGCTGCCTCTATAGCAGCGTTTAAAGCAAGTAAGTTTGTTTGCTTGGCTATCTTAGAAAGACTATCAACCATCTCTTTTATCTCTTCGGTCTCTTTAACAGCCTCTTTTACAATATCTTTTTTGCTAAGGTTAGAATTTTCTGTCTCATTTTTTTCTTCATCTACCAAACCGTGGTAGGCTTGTGGGGCGTGAGAAACTTGTTGTTGAAATTGCTCTTCCATATTACACCTCCTATTTTACTTTAACATCCTTTCAAGCTCTCTGCTAAGCTTACTATTTTCTCTACAACGGCAGTAGAATAATCTGAAAGCTCTACAAATTTATTATACAGTTCGTCTCTATTTTTACCTTGTCTTTTCATCTTTTCTATTTCCATAGCTATTTGATGGTAATGTTTATGAGGATTTTCAACTTCTTCATAAAGGATATGTGCGCTACCACTGCCACAACGAGATACAGTAGCCCTTGCTTCTTGCGAGTAATACCATTTACCAAAATTGCATTGAGTATGATCTGGTACACTCCAGCTCATCTTATCTTCTACCATATTCATAACATTTAACATAAACTTAGCATGATCTACCACCCTTTGATAAATTTCGGTATAAACACCAGGTTTTACAGCTTTTAACCCTTGGAACGTAGTATCTGATAGACTTACAGCTTCACTAATTATAGGAGAAGCTTTATCTATAGTATCTTCTATTTTAGATATACCATCTCCTAATGCAGATATACTATGGGTTATATTGCTCATAACGCTTGATTGTTCTTCGGTAGCCACACTTTGCTTTGATATCAAAGAAGAAAGCTCATCAAAACTATTTTTTATACTATAAAAATTTTCTTTTAACTCACTAAGATATTCACTGTTCTTTGTTATAGTCTTTTTGGCATCTTCGGTTTTTGATATAGATTCCTTAGCTTCTTCTATTATATTCTCTATAAGCTCTCTTATGCTTACAGCAGATTTTGAAGTTTTCTCTGCCAACTTTCTTACCTCATCTGCCACCACAGCAAAACCTCTACCCACTTCACCTGCCCTAGCTGCTTCTATAGCCGCATTCAAGGACAGTAAATTTGTCTGCTCCGTAATATCCATTATAACCTCTACAATTTGGTTTATAGAGTTTATACTCTTCCTAAGCTTATCAGAGTTGTTTGATACTTCGTCTATAGCTTTTATAGAAGCGTTTATATTCTTATCAGTTTTATCTAGCTTTTCCAAACCAGACTCCACATATTTAGCCAATTGCTGACTAACAACATTTATATCTTGTATAGCCATTGATAAATTGTTGATTCCTTGGTTTACTTCTGTGATAGAGTTTATTATCATATCAAGCTCTTCCTTAAAGCTTAAAACTTGAATATTTACTCTATATCTATACGTTTCCAAAAGCGAGAGTACATGGTAAAGCTTTGTAACCGTAGGTATAGTACTATAAAACATACTACCTACAGCTCTTTCGTAGGTAGCATCTTTCCAGACAGATGCATAGTTTATGACGTTGCCCTCTTCATCATAAATAGCTGTTCTATAAGATTCTATAATAGTATTGCCCATAGGTATATCTGTGTTTTTCAGAACTTCTCCTGGTTTTAAAGCTTTAAAAAGCTCTTTTATACGTTCTGGATCTTTGTGAAACTTGTGTATGGATATACCTAAAGGATTTGACCAATCTATGTTGTAGCCAAAAGTTTTATTTATTATATCTCCATTTTTCTTTAAAATCTCAATACCTCTTTTGTTTATATAAACTAGCTCGTTACCTTCCTTACCTGGCTTAAACTCAGGATTTACCACAAAAACACCTTCTGATTGTAGAGCCTCAAGCAAATCAAAGCCAAGTTTAGCTCTTGCCTTAAAAGATTCTAAGTCTTTTTGCAAGTTTTGAAGCTTCGATGTAAGGCTATCTTTTTCTCTTTCCACAGCCTCAAGTTTTTCCTTATAGCTTTGGTTTTCTTGTTTTAAAGCTTTTAGCTCTTCATCAAGCCTTTGATGCTTGTAAGTAGCATCTTCATATCTCTTGGCAAGCTCTTGCTTTTCCCTTTCCAATATTTCAAGCTTACTTTTGAGCTCTTCGTTTTCTTGCATTATATCTTTACAAAAAATACTTTTCATAATACCCTCCTATTTAAAAATTTTCTCTATCTTTTCTTTCAAAATTTCCGCTGTAAAAGGCTTCACTATATAGTTGTTCACGCCGGCCTTTAAAGCCTCAAGCACGTTTTCTTTTTTAGCTTCCGCAGTCACCATCAATATAGGCAAATCTTTTAGATTTGGGTCTTGTCTTATGGTTTTCACAAGCTCCAAACCATCCATCTCAGGCATGTTCCAATCTGTCAAAACAAAATCAAAGTGAGAAGACGATAGTTTAGAAAGGGCGTCTTTACCGTTTTCAGCTTCTTCAATGTTTGCATACCCAAGCTGGTTTAATATACTTTTGATAACACGCCTCATGGTTGACATATCATCTACTACTAGTATTCTAATATCTCTTGGTGGTAAAGGCATAAAAGCACCTCCTCTATAGTCCAAATTCTTTCAAAAGCTCATCTACATCGTCTTGGTTTATGCGGTCCCCAGTTAAAATCTCCGTTGCTTTACCTATAATTTTTTCTTTGGTGGTTTCATCTTTTTCGCTGGCTTCTATAGAACTTACCACCATTTGAAGAAGCCTTCTCTTTGTATCTTCTATTGCTTGAATAACTTTCTTTATCTGCTGAGCTGTAATATCTTGAAAAGACATTGCCGTGTATATTTCTATAAGCTTATTAATGTTGTCTTGATTTAGGGTTTTTATATCTTCCAAAATCGTGTTTATAGTTTTTGTGGGACCTAGCTTTAGCAAAGTAGCGACATCTTCATCTATCTTTTTAGAATTCATTTCAATGGCATCTAAAAGGGTCATGATATGATGAGTGCTTTTTTCAGTAAACTCAATTACATCTTGTAAAGAAGCACTAGCAGATGGTAGCAAGTTAGACGTCTCCTCTATAGGAGCTTTTATATCCTCTACTTTGGTCTCTAAGTTTTTAATCTCTTCCAAAAGTTGTTTTATGATATCGTTCAAATCGTTTACCCCCATTTTACTTTACCTCTTCTGCTTTTACCTCTTTTTCCTTTTTTACATCATCCTCTCCAGAAAGGGCTTTTTTGAAATTTCTGATACCTTCTCCTAAACCTTTGCCAGCTTCTGGTAGCTTATTTGCACCAAAAAGAAGAAATACCACAAACAATATCACAATGAGCTCAGTAATATTTGGCATATGAAACATAATACAACCTCCTTAAAAATTATATAATAATTTTAGTTAGTATATAATAATTTTAGTTAGCTTCTTTTGGCTTTTCCTCTTCTTTCTTTTCTTCAGTTTCTCCAGAAAGGGCTTTTTTGAAATTTCTGATACCTTCTCCTAAACCTTTGCCCATTTCCGGAAGCCTGTTTGCTCCAAAAAGCACCAAAACTATTGCAAATATAAGCACAAGCTTTAAAGGATTGTCAAACAAATCTCCAAACATAAAAACCTCCTATATTATTAATATAACCCTAATTTTAATTTTAGGCTTTTAAAAAAGAAAACTTTACTCTGAAAAGGTATTTAGTATATAATAAAATTATGTTAGAGCCTAACCTTAAAGAATATTATTCATTTGACGATGTGTTGCTGGAGCCAGCTTACGCTGATTTTTTACCTTATGAAGCGGATGTATCTACATATCTTACTAAGAAGATAAAACTAAATATACCAATAGTATCTGCTGCCATGGACACTGTCACAGAATACAAGATGGCTATAGCAATGGCAAGAAAGGGTGGCATAGGTATTATACATAGAAACATGACCCCGGAAGAACAAGCTAAAGAAGTAGAACTTGTAAAAAAATCTGAAAGCGGCATGATATTAAAACCAATCACTATAAAAAGCACAGACACCGTCCAAGAAGCAAAAAAGCTTATGGATAAGTACAAAATATCTGGCCTTCCAGTGGTAGATGACGACGGAAAACTCATAGGTATCCTCACAAACAGAGATTTAAGATTTATAAAAGCTCAGGATTTTTCAAAACCTATCTCTATGTTTATGACTTCTAAAAACCTTATAACGGCAAAAGAGGGAATATCGCTTGAAGATGCCACTGAGATATTAAGAAAACACAAGATAGAAAAACTACCTATAGTAGATGATAAAGGCAAAGTTAAAGGACTAATTACAATAAAAGATATAATGAAACGCATTCAATATCCAGAAGCTGTAAAAGACAAATACGGAAGGCTTATGGTAGGTGCGGCAATAGGGACTGGCCCTGATACCATGCATCGTTTAGAGCTTTTAGTAAACGCTGGTGTTGATGTAATAGCGGTAGATACAGCTCATGGGCACTCTAAAAGAGTTTTGGAAGTAATAGAGCAAGTAAAATCAAAATATCCGGATTTGCAGGTTATAGGTGGCAACATAGCTACTCCAAAGGCTGTAGAAGACCTTGTTAAAGCCGGAGCTGATGCGGTAAAAGTAGGTATAGGTCCGGGGTCCATATGCACTACGCGTATAGTAAGTGGCGTAGGGGTACCGCAGTTAAGCGCAGTGGCACATTGTTATGAAGTTGCCAAAAAATACGATATACCAATCATAGCGGATGGCGGCATAAGACACTCAGGGGATATAGTAAAAGCTATAGCAGCTGGAGCTAGTTCGGTAATGCTTGGAAACTTGTTGGCTGGTACCGATGAAGCACCTGGCGAGCATATATTCTATCAAGGCAGAGCTTACAAAGTTTATAGAGGTATGGGTTCTTTAGGAGCTATGATGTCAAGAAGGTCAGCGGACAGATACTCCCAAGAAAATTTGGAAAAATTTGTACCAGAGGGCATAGAAGGAAGAGTACCCTACAAGGGCAGCGTTATAGACGTTTTATATCAGCTTGTAGGTGGGCTTAAATCTGGCATGGGGTATACAGGAAGTCCAAACATAAAAGCTTTGCAAGAAAATACGAGATTTATAAAGATAACTAACGCAGGGTATAGAGAATCTCACGTTCACGATGTGGTAATCACAAAAGAAGCTCCAAACTACTCTTTAGAACCTTGAAGATATTAGACATAGGTAACACTAGGATAAAGTGTTATGAGGTAAAATCTATAGATAGCATAGATGTTGTATTTGACATATCTGCAAAAAGACAAACGTTGGAATGTTATATCGAAAACTATAAAGAAGAAATTTATGCCATATCCACCAACAAAGAGTTTGAAGATTTTATCATAATAAACAAATTAAGAAAGATAGACACATCTTTGTTTGAAAAGCTTAAAGACTTCAAAAGCCCATACGAAGGATACGGTATAGATAGACTTATAAACTCTTACGCGGCCTCAAATCTATACTCGAGCAACGTTTTGGTGGTGAGCATGGGAAGCGCTATCACATACGATATAGTGAAAAATTCTAAAATAGAGTACGGATATATAACACCTAGTTTAATCCAAAGAAAAAAATCTTTAAGCATAAGCGTACCGCATCTACAGATGCCAACAAACGAAATAGGGAAAGCAAGAAATTTCAAAAAACCATCAAACACACAAGAAGCTATAGCATACGGTATAGTAAAAGAGCTGCTTAGCACTATAAACACAATAAAAAGCGAGGAAAACGTGGAAGTTGTTATCACAGGAGGGGATGCAGATTTCTTTGAGGACATATTTACCATAGATAAACTTCTTACACCAAAAGGTATATTTTTGGCTTTTAAAAAATAAATGTGTTATAATAATATCTATGATGACAAAAAAAGAGTTAGAACAGTATTTGGCTAAGCTTGAAGATTTTGTGCCGAAGGTGTCGGCTAAAAAAACCAAAAGACCTGGTAGACCTAAAAAATACGACGATAGGCTGGTATTGTTTTTGATAGCTCTAAGAGAGAAATACGGCTGGTCTTTAAGAGATTTGGAGAAAAAGGCAAAAGATATAGTCCCAAAAGGTATAGAGGTACCAGACTTTTCGTCTATCCACTACCGCATAAGAAGCATGAGAGAATATATAGAAGAGGTAAAACCGAAGCTCCTCAAGATTATTCCCGATATAGAAGATTCAAAGATAGATTCAAACGCTAAGAAAAGCCGAAAACCCAAGAGCACAAAGACTGTAAAAAAGTAAGTTGTTGATTTAGCTACATTTTTAAGGCTTGCCTTCCTAACCATATTTGGTTATACTAATATTAAATGGTTAGTAGGAGGTAAAGCCATGAATACTAAAAAGAAGTATCTTAGCATTAAAGAACTGGCAGAGCTACTTGGCTGTAGCACAAAAACGGTCTACCGTATGATACAATGCGGTAGGTTTTGGACAGAAGATGGAGAAAAGATAGTGAAGTTAAACGGAGCCTATAGGATACCACTTTCAGCTATAAAAAGGCTGGAAGCTGAAGAAATATGATAACAAGCACATTAGATTTAGCCACAAACTATGCGCTTATATTTGTATCTGGGTTCCTATCGTTTGTACACTGTTACGGCATGTGCGGAGTATTTCCTGCAAGTGTATCAAAGCTAAGCGAAGAAGATAATGTAAAAAATATCATTTATCTTTTTCTTTACAACTTAGGTAGAATACTATCCTATGTGTTTCTTGGGTTTTTTGTAAGCTTTGGTAGTATGAAGTTTGGGGCTTTTGTAAGCAATATAAAGTATATTTCCGGAGTATTTTCGGTAGCTATAGGTATATTAATGGCCTTCATAGGTCTAAAGCTGATTTTTGGTAAAGCTATAGGTAGCATAGGCTTTTTAAACCCTCTTTACGAAGGTATCATATATATAATAAACGTTTTATCCAGCACAAAAAGTATTTTTTCACCATTTTTAATAGGGGTTTTTAACGGGTTTTTGCCATGTCCTATGGTTTATGGGTTTTTGCTTTTGGCAGCTCTTTCTAAAAGCCCTATACAAGGTATCCTCATAATGTTTAGTTTTGGATTGGGAACAATGTTTACGATGTTTAGTTTTGGATTCTTATCAAAATACCTTATCAAACTAAAGCATCAAGCTGTGTATAAATTAATAGGTGTGATACTCATATACTTTTCCTACGAATCCATAGCGAGAGTTTATATGAGTATATACAATTGCAGATGATAGACTTATACAACGTAACAGCATCTTCTAACATATGGGTAACACTACTAACAGCTTACTTGTTGGGGATAATACACGGCATAACACCGGATGAACATACTTGGCCTATAACATTTAGCTATTCCGTTGGAAGCTACTCAGCAAAAAAAGGATTTCTAGTAGGTTTATCTTTTTCGCTAGCTTTTACACTACAAAGGGCTATAGCCAGCGAGCTAGCTTATTTTTCTTTGGTGAACTTCCTAAAAATACCTATTTTAGAATATATCATATACATACTAGTAGGGTTAGCTATGGCTTTTGGTGGTCTTTATATATTCAAATACAAAGACATGTTTCATATACACTTTGGCAAAATAGACACTTCACATCACAAAGAGGCACTTCTTGGACATGCCATAGATGATACCCACGAAGTCGTAACTATAAAGATGGCGATGCTACATGGATTTATAGCAGGATGGGGTTTTGGGGCTTTTGCAATAATCATATATACCGTATTGGCTCCTTCTATGCCAAACGCATACACCGGTTGGTTGCCGGGATTTATGTTTGGGCTTGGTACTACAACGGTGCAAGTAGTTATGGGCACCTTGTTTGGACTCCTTGGTAAATCTTTAAATTTACCACACGAAGTATCTAGAAAAATAGCAAGAACTACCGCTGCAAGAACACTATTTTTTGGTGGTATCCTATTTTTTATAGTTGGAGCGTTGGGGCTTTTGAAACCTGAATGGTTAGAGTTTAGCATAAAAACACCGTTAAAGATTCACAACCTTCATGAACTTGATATAGGATTTTTCTTAGTAATAGCAACAGTTATGGGAATAGGGTTGTCTAGTATGGTCATCGAAACAATAAAATATAAAAAATATTACAGAGCGTAAATATCTAAAGAAAGCTTTAGCTTTACCATGCCTCTAAAGTTTTCTACCAAAGTAGATGCATCGTCGCCATCTTCCGGAGACGTGGCTATTGTATAAAACATATTTTGTCCAAAAAATTCCTTTAGCTCGTTTACTATATGTATAGCCCCTTCTTTATCGGTACCAAAAAGTAAAAGCACAAGCAAATCTTCAAACACAAAAAATGCATCGGATGTCCTAGTTGAATCTATTAAAGCCTTTAGAATGCTCTCATCTTTTTTGTCAGACCTTATACCAAGAAGCGTTATATTTCTTAGTACGCTTAAATTTTCTGCTAGACTTAGTTCTTTGTTTATTCTTCCAAGCAAAGAAAAGGAATATCCCACCAACGGTAAAAAATCTTTCTTATCAAACAATATACCCATATAGCTTAATTATAATACAAAAACACTTTCTTTTTTGATATTTTCGCCAATAAACACCAAAAAAGACTTACCATCGTATTTTTCCATGGGACTTAACTCCATATAACCAAACACATAATTAACAACCATAGGAGTCTGGAAATCTTTAAGCCTCACGATACCTTTTATCCTATATACATTTTTAGATATATTCTTCAGCTTTTGCTCTAATTCATCGTAAGATAGCTCCTTTTCCAAAAATACCGCAAACTCTCCTATGTTAGATTCTTCGAGATGGTTTGCTCCAGACAAATGAACTGGTAGTTTCGGTAAATCTCTTATAGGATAAACGTATTTAAACAAATCTTCGTCTACTTGGCCATATTTACTTTTATAGATTTTAAAATCTTTAAAAAATTCTTCTGAGGTTAGAAAATCTCTTAGGTTATACTCTTTCTTTATGACTTTTATCTCGTTCTCTACATTTTCTAACTCTTTTTCAGATACCAAATCTATCTTATTTACAACTATTATATTTGAACTACCTATTTGATATTTAAAAGTTTCGTTAGATTTATAGCTATGAAAATTTTTGGCATCTACAACACATACGACACCTTCTAACAAAGAGCCGATATTTTGAAGACTTAACATTATTGGAAAGGGATTTGAAGCACCAGAGGTTTCTACAAAAAGAAAATCTGGATTGTATTTTTCTAAAATCTCGTAAACTCCTTTTTCAAACTCCGCTTGTAAGCTACAACATATACAACCTTCGGAAAGCTCAAGCACGTTAGAGTAAACATTTTGAAGTATTTTGCCATCAACACCTATATCGCCTATCTCGTTTACGATTACAGCTACTTTTTTATCTTTAAAATGCTCTTTTACAGCTTTTAGCATAAAAGTAGTTTTACCAGAACCTAAAAACCCTGTTATTACAAAAGAAGATATCATTGCTGATTGCTTGAATTGTCAAATTTGGTCATATCTGGTATTTGCGCCTTACCGGTGGCTGTATTTACAACGCTTCCAGATATAACGTAAGCCATATCGTTTCTTATTCTAATAAAAAATGTCTTGTTGTCCATGCTTTTTAATATAACATCACAATATCCTGGCACAGATTTTGACGGGACAATAGCTAGTATTGTATACGTGGCCAAATTCTGGGATACAAGGTAGCCTTTAATAGCATCTTCTGTAGGACATTGATTTTGAGAATTTGAAGACTGAGAGTTAAGGGGTGCATTGGTAGAGGAAGAGCTGTTAGCTTGCGGTGGATTAGCGTTTTGGGAAGGTAGCATAGGCTGTTGGACAATTTGTACATTTTCACCAAAAGCCAAAAAACTAAGTAAACATGATATACAAAAAAACTTTTTCATAATTTTAATTATAACACTACAAAATACATTTTGTTAAAATTAGGCTATGGACTTAACGAAAGAAACCCTTGAGGGGAAAATTGATATATCTATATTTATAAAAGAACACACAATAGATATAAAAGATGTAGAAAAAGTAGATACTTTTGGAGCTATTTTTGTATTGGAGCTTTTAGAAAAATACAAAGATAAAAAACTTATAGCCAAGAAAGAACATATAGAGTTTATACAAAAGGTAAAAAAGCTGTTAAAATACAACGACAAAAAGACAAAAAAAAGCGCAAATGTAAGCTTATCTTCAACATTTCTAGAATATATAGGAATATTGGTTTATCATGGTTTTAAAAACGTAAAAGACATAGAATTTGAATCTTTTTTAAAAGAAATAGAAAGTTCTGGCATTGGTTCTCTTTTCATATTGGCAGTACTTTCGTTTTTGGTGGGGATAGTGATAGCCTATCAAAGCGCAAGTGAACTCATAAGCTTTGGAGCAAATATATTTATAGTAAATTTGATAGGTATATCGTCCTTTAGAGAGCTTGGTCCGCTTATAACAGGTATAATATTGGCCGGTAGGGTAAGCAGTGGATATACGGCAAACATAGGTATAAGAAACGTATACGAAGAACTTGACGCTATAGAGGTTATGGGCATATCTCCTTACGTAGTATTTGGTTTGCCAAGAATAATAACTCTCACATTTATAACACCTTTGCTGGTACTTTTTTCTAGCAACGTAATGGTATTGGGCGGAGCTATAATAGCAAAAACATATTTAGATATCCCTTTTAATATGTTTTTTGATAGATTAAGAGAGGTTGTAGGGTTTAGTCAAGTGTTTGTGGGTTTGATAAAAGCTCCGTTTTTTGGGACATACATAGGGCTTGTAGGCACATACTTTGGTTTTTATTCTGGTAAAAAGCCAGAAGACGTTACGTTAAACGTGATGAAAAGTGTAGTGATAAGCATATCTGGTATCATAGTGATAGATGCTTTATTCTCTATCATCTTTGCAAAGATTGGTATATGATAGAATTTAAAAGCGTTTACTCAGGATACGGAAACTACATAGTCCATGAAAATATAAGCTTTAAAATAGAAAAATCAGAGATAGTAGCCATAGTGGGTGGAAGCGGGGCTGGCAAAAGTACGTTGGTAAAGTTGATGCTATTTCTTCTAAAACCAAAATCTGGAGAGATATTTTTTGATGACCAAAAAATAGATTACGGCGACGAAAAAAAGATACAAAAAATTAGAGATAGAATAGGAGTAGTCTTTCAATTCAACGCCCTTTTTAACTCTATAACAAGCGTAGAGAACGTAATGTATCCTGTATTAAAAAAGACTTCGCTATCAAAAGATATTGCTTTTAAAAACGCTATAGTAAAGTTAAACATGGTTGGTTTTACCAACATATGGGCTTATCCGGGTGAGCTTTCTGGGGGTATGAAAAAGAAAGTGGCTTTGGCAAGGGCTTTGGCGCTAGAACCGGACATACTTATACTTGATGAACCCACCTCAGGCTTGGACCCAATATCTGCTGATGAGTTTGACAGCCTCATAAAATCTATAAGAGACAGCTTAGGCACCACCGTTGTTATGGTAACTCACGATATAGCCTCTTTAAAAATAGTTGATAGAGTGTTGATACTTTATGACAAAAAGCTTATTTTTAATGGAAACCCATCTTTGTTAAAAGCTCAAAACCACCCATGGATACAATCTTTTATAAAAGGTCAAAGAGGTCATTGTTATGATTGAAGGAAAACCAAGATACACGCTGATAGGATTTTTTATAGTTTTTGGAATAGGCGTTGTAATAGCCACCGTATACTTTTCTACAAGCTTTTTTAAAGATAGAGACTTAAACACTTACTATATCCTTACAAAATACTCGGTAGCTGGTTTATCTGTAGGCTCACCGGTAAAATACAAAGGTGTTGATGTTGGGAAAGTAAGCGCTATAAAAATAGCAAGGGACCAAGAAACCCTGAAGATAAAAATATCCGTAGAGAAAAATCTTGACTTAAAAAAAGATGTAATAGCAAGTTTAGGAATAGCTGGTATAACTGGGTTATCGTACATAGACTTAGAACATAAAAAAGGGTCGAAAGCCTTTTATGACAAAGATTTAGAAGCTTACGTGATACCTATGAAACCATCAGAACTTCAACAAATATCAGATTACATCCCTCAAATACTTAATTCAGCTAACAATCTTATAAAAAATCTAAACAATTTAATATCTTCTAAAAATACCAAAAAATTTGATACGTTGTTTAACAACATAAACGATACCATAAAAAATCTAAATAGCCTTATAAAAGATTCTAAAAACTCTTTAGCCAGTACAAACAAAGTCTTAAAGGCTTTTAACAACAAAATAAGCGAACTAAACGTTCAAGGTATAAACACTACCGTAGAAAAATACAACCTTCTGGCGGATAAGTTAAACAAAGAAACAAAAGAGCTAAATACCCTTCTTAAAAGCCTAAAAACAAATTCAGATACATTGACAGACAACGTATACCCTCAGATAAACAAAACGTTGGAGGATATACAAAAAACATCTAAAGAGATGAGGATTTTAATAAAACATATAAAAAATCATCCAAATGCATTTCTTATCATAAACCACCAAAAACCATTTCCACTGGAGGAAACAAAATGAAGAAAATTCTTTTGGCTTTTGGTATGATACTGCTTTCTTCTTGTGCTTTTGTCCAAAAAGAAAAAACCATAGAATTTATACAACCAAAAGAAAGTTATACAAACGTTAAAAAAGTTTACATATCAAACGTTAGCTCTCCAAGATACTTAGACACTGACGATATGGCTTATATTTATAAACATCAACTAAGGTATTTCGCAAAACACCGTTTTCCTTGTAGTTTAAACTGCACTGTCAAAAACTATCTTTTAGAAGCGCTACCTTACCTAGTGGAAAAACCCATATCAGATTATAAGCTTTCAATATACATTTACGACTTTGAACCAAGCTTCAAAACGTTTAATAGCGGAAACATTGTATTAAAAGCAAGGTTTTATTTAAAGCATAAAAACACCTACAAAATAGAAGATTTTAACTACAACAAAGCTTTTTCTGTCAAAGATTTTAGTGAGCTTATGAACCAAGAAAACATAGCCTTACAAATTATGACAAAAAAATTAAATAGCTTTATAAAAGATGCTATAATAACCCTTAAGGAGGGTAAAAAATGTTTGAAGTAAGCATACCTGCAAATGTATCAAACGAAGAAGAATTTCTCAAGAACTTCAACGAAGCCACAAAAAACACAGGAAATCTTATGCTTTTTGCCGGAGATCAAAAGATAGAGCATCTAAACAAAGATTTTTACGGTGAAAGTATAGCAAAAGACGATGCGAACCCAGAACACCTTTTTAAAATAGCCTCAAGAGGAGAAATAGGTGTTTTTGCTACACAACTTGGGCTTATCACAAGATACGCAAAAAAATACCCAGACGTACCTTATCTTATCAAAGTAAACTCTAAGACAAACCTAGTACCTTTTGAGCAAAGGGATCCAATAAGCTTGGGTCTTCATGATTTTGATAAAATCTTAGATATAAAACAAAAGGGAATAAAGATATTAGGAGTAGGGTATACGGTGTATCTTGGTAGTGAGTTTGAACATGTAATGCTAAAAGAAGCTTCGGAGCTTGTTTATGAAGCGCACAAAAACAACATGATAGCTGTGTTATGGATGTATCCTAAAGGAAAAGCCGTAAAAAACGAACATGACCCGGAGCTTATAGCTGGGGCTGCCGGTGTAGCGGCATGTCTTGGGGCGGATTTTGCCAAAATAAAAGTACCAAAACAAGAAGGAAAAGATACAAAAGAGCTGCTTCACATAGCAGTAGAAGCAGCTGGGAATACTGGGCTTATATGTGAAGGAGGTTCAAAAGAAGGGGTTTTAGAGTTTTTAAAAGAGTTATATACCTATAAAGAAGCTGGTATAAGAGGAAACGGCACTGGTAGAAATATACACCAAAGATCTTTAAAAGAAGCAATAGCGATGACAAAAGCTATATCTGCCATAACCCTTTACAATAAGACACCAGAAGAAGCATATAAAATTTTTCAAAATAACCTATGATATATACGATTACTCTAAATCCAGCTTTGGATAGGACCATATGGCTTGATGAACTGAAGCAAGATGATACCAACAGAATAGTAAAAGAAGAAAAATACGCGGGTGGCAAAGGCATAGATGTATCTAGGGTGTTGTTTAATTTTGGTGTGCCTAACGTAGCTCTTGGTTTTGTAGGTGGGTTTGCAGGGCTTGAGATAGAGGGGCTTTTAATAAATGAAGGTGTAAATTTTGATTTTATAAGAATATCAGAAGAGACAAGAACAAACATCATTATAAATACAAACAACAACCAAATTATAATAAGCGCAAAAGGGCCCAACATACCACCGTTTGAACTTACAAAATTGATAGAAAAGATAAACAATTTGGACAATCCTTCTTATGTAGTAATATCTGGTTCGCTACCAGAAGGTCTTAAACCGGCTGTATATGCAAAAATAATAGATATGGCAAAATCAAAATCTGCTACAGTAGTCCTAGATACCGATGGAGATGTTTTAAAATTTAACATAAGCCACAAACCAGACATTATAAAACCAAACAAACACGAACTTTCTAGGGTAGTAGGAAGAGATATAAAAACTATAGAAGACGCTGTAATAGCTGCAAAAGAGATAAATAGAATGGGTGTAAGGATAGTTTTGGTATCTTTAGGTAAAGACGGAATAGTTTATGTAAGTCAAAATGCAATAATGCATGCAACACCTCCAACTGTTAAGGTAGTAAATACTATAGGAGCTGGTGATTCTGCCGTAGCTGGTTTTATATACGCTAAGCATATGGGGCTTTCAGATGAAGAAGCTTTAAAATATGCGGTAGCAACAGGGACAGCCACAACGCTTAAACCTGGTACAGCGTTAGCTACGCTAGAGGATGCTGTTGTAATAAAAGATCAAGTAAAGTTAAGATACTTATAACTAATGACTTGCTAAAGATTTTACGCGCTCTTCTTTCTCTATTATTTCGGCTATCCTTATACCAAAGTTTTCTCCAACTACTACAAGCTCAGCCTTAGCTATGAGTTTTCCATTTGCATAAACTGATACAAAACTATTTATAGACTCATCTAAAGCCACCACAGAACCAGGTCTTAGATTAAGCAACTCTTTTATAGTTATTACCGTAGTCCCTATCACTACGGTAATAGAAAGAGGTATATCAAGTATACGCTGTAAATCTTTAGATATATCTTGCTCTTGTGTAGTAGCTTGGGCTTGTTGGTTTTCAGCGTTGGACTCGGGTTGAGCTTGGGCTTGCATAGCCTCTTCCCACAATTTCATCAAGTCTTCGTCGTTTTGAGGTGTAGATTCTACTTTATTTTCTTCTTCTTTGAGCTCTTCAGGTTGTTGATCTTGTTTTTCTTCGTCTGTCATTATTGACTCTCCTTGTTATCCAATAATTTTAGTATTTTAACAGCTTTTTTAGAATTGGAGCGCCCCAATATACCATACATCTTAAGTACTCCTTCTATATTTACCTTTACTGGCCTGTTGGCAGAAGTTTTTAGCGTTATAGTATCGCCTGCTTCCCATTCTAGTATATCTTTTACCGTAAAATTGCCACCATCTATCGCTACAGACAAACTAACCGTTAAATTTTTTATTAAATTTTTAATTATACTATCATAATCAACATACTCTGATACCTCTGATACGTTTCTTAATCTATCTACAACAGGTTCTAAAGAAGAGTTTTGTATAGCAAGAAAAATAGGATACTCTATGCCATCTATTTCTATATTTATATGAGCTTGTATAAACATTTCCTTTTTAGAATTCATAGGAGCTATAAGAGCCGGATTTACCTCTGTTTCCAAATACATAACTTCTCCAGACAATATACTATTCCAACTTTCTTGAAAAGCGCTTAAAAGTAAATCTACCACTTTCTTTATAATTTTTAACTCTAACTTTGTAAACTCCTTACCCTCTATCCTATAAGGTTTAGCCGAACCGCCAAATATAACACTTACTATACTATAAATCATACGAGGATCTAATATCAAAAAGTGCGTGCCTTTTAACCCAGTAATATTAAACATATTTATACACGATGGAACTGGTAATTTAGTTATTAAATCCTCAAATCTTATAAGAGACGTTTCCGCTTTGTAAACGTTGTTAATAGCCACTACTAAACTAGATAACTTTGCCCTTGAAAGTCTGCTCCACTTTTCTAATATAATCTCAAGTCCTGCTATTGTACCTAAAGAAATATGCTCTAAATCATCTACATCAAACTTCTCATACCCTAGAGATTTTTCCTCTACCTCTTCTTCTTTGCCTAGAGACTTTAAAAGAAGGTCTACCTCATCCTGACCTAAAACCTGTTCAGCCATAGTTGTTCACCTCTAAGCCTTTTTTACACTAAGCCAATGCTTAATAATCTTTGCCACTTTATCCGGATTTTCTTTAGTAACTTTTATCATCTTATCAACGGTAATAAGCTCCTTAGCTTTTTCCCTTAACTCTTCAGTCTCAAGCGATTCTAAAGCTTCCATAGCTGCACTTACAGCTGGTAATTCTCGAACTTCCGGTTTTTTTCTGGTTTTTAAGAATACAAAAAGCAGTATTCCAAGCAACAAAAGAAGCAAGATACCAGCTATACCATACTTTGCATAAATAACATATATAGGGGGTTTCGGTACAACGGGTCTATAAAAAGGTACCGCTATAACAGATACAGTATCGCCTCTTTTTGGGTCTACCCCAGCGGCCGCAATTACCAATTGTCTTATGCTGTTTAGATTTACGTTTTTAAGATCAGCGTTTACTATGACGCCTACACTCATTCTCTTTATGCGTATGGTCTTATCTACAACGTGGGTTTTTTCTACACTAACATCGTAGTTTGTAGTAACTTCTCTTTTAGTAGATTGAAAATTGGCGTTTGGTCTAAGTCCACTCATTGGTGGTATATTTGAAGCTGTACCTGGTACACCGGATACGCTTGTACCTGTGGTAGTTTCTTGTTTTTTCTGTTGACTAACTATTGCTGTAGTGTTGGGATTGTAATTTTTTGATTTTGTTTCCACTTGAGAAAAATCTGGTTCCACGTCTACAGCAACCCTAACGTTGTTGTAACCAAGAGCCTGACCCAACACTTGTTCGAGATGTTTTGTTATAGAGTTTTCTAAATCGGTTTTTACCCTTAACTGTTCGTTTGTAAGATAGGAAGAGGGGTTGTTTAGCTCTTCCGTTAGGTCCACACCGTTGCTATCAACCACAGTCACTCTGTTGGGAGTTAAATCAGGCACACTAGCAGCCACCAAATTCCTTATAGCTATCACCTGCCGCCTTGTGATTGAAGCCCCTGGTTTTAGTTCTATAAATACTGAAGCCGAAGGCTTTTGGCTCTGGGTTATAAATATGCTTGGTTTTGGTATAGCTAAATTTACCTTTGCTTTCTCTATATTTCTAAAACCTAAGATGGTATTTGATAGCTCTTCTTCTAAGGCTCTTTGATATTCTACATGCTGCATGAAGTCTGTCATTCCAAGTGGCATTTTGTTTAAAAGTTTAAAACCTGGATAGCCTTTAGTCGGAAGCCCCATAGCAGCAAGCTTTAATCTTAGCTGTCTAGCCTCTTGTTTTGGGACTAAAATTGTTCTACCATCTTGAGTTATTTTATATTTTACGTTGTTTTTTTCAAGCTGCTCTACTATGGCAGCCATATCTCTGTTGTTTAAATCTCCATACAAGACTGTATAATGTACTCTTGAAGTCAGAAAAAATATTAACCCAGTTAAAAGCGCTAAAACTACAGGTATAGACAAAACCGCGATTTGCTGAGTCTTATTTAAAGCTTGAAAACGTTCTTTTAAATTGTTTAATATTTCTTTGTAATCCATAGATTATTTAAACTTGAGTATTTATAAGAGTCTGATAGGCATCTAAAAGCTTGTTTCTCACCTGCACCAACAAGTTTAATACTACACCAGCTTTATCAAATTGGACTACGGCATCGTGAAGCGGGATATCGGCACCTTCCAATATAGCTTTTTTGGTAGCTTCAGCAGTTTGTTGCACATCGTTTGTATAGTTTAGAAAGTTTGACAATACATCAAAAAAGGTTTCTCCTTGAGAATTTTTTTGTTTTTGAGGCTTTTCCAAAGAATTGTTTGCAAATAAATCCGGTATACTGGTTATCTTATTTTCCATAGTTAGGTCCAGCTGTTAATAGTAAACTGAGCTATGTTCTTTGTCATATTGAAAGCGCTGAGGTTAGCTTGATAACTCTCTGTAGCTGTAATCATATCCACCATCTCGGTGGTAACGTTTATATTTGGTTCCTCCACATACCCTTGAGCATTTGCGTGCGGGTTTGAAGGATCGTATATGAGTTTAAAACCGTTTGATTGTCTAATCTCACTAACATTAACCGGTACTAAACCGTCTGAGAGCATATTTTTATCGTAAACAGCTTGAAACACAGGCTCTAATTTTTGATAAGGAGTACCGTCTGTCTTATAAGATTCATAGTTTGCAAGGTTTGAAGCAATGGTGTTCATTCTGATGCGCTCTGCATACATACCAGAAGCAGATACATCAAAAGCGTTAAATATATCAAGCATAATTTACACCTCCTTTATTGCCCTTTTATAGCTGTGTTTAGTTCGTTTATATTGTCTGTTATCATTTTCATATAAGTCTCGTAAGCTATATAATTTGCGTTTGCCTGTGCCATCTGCTTTTCTATACTGACGTTGTTTCTATCGTTTCCTATAAGCCCAGATTCTTTTTCCAATATATCAAAATGAGGTCCTGTTTGTACTGGTTGAATTTGTTTTTTGGGATTTGTTATCTTTAGAGCTAGCTCTTTTTCAAAAGGTACAAACCTTACGTTTAACTCCTTGTAGTGAGGCGTATCTGCATTTGCCAAATTGCTAAGTATAATCTTATGCTTTAACCATGTATAGTCTAAATAAGGAACTACTTCATCTACACCGCTAAAAAGCCCCATAACTATTCACCCCACAAAATAATAGCCGCCTTCGCCCAAACGTTTTGGCTATTTTTAGCCAAACCTAATATATATTTTAACTCATTTTTATCTTTTAGCAAGTGGCTAATGTAAGCAGCTTTATATAAAGCCCACCAATATTTGTTGTCTCTTGTTTTATTGTAAATCTCTATATAGGCTTTAAAATATTTTAAAGCACTTTGATAATCTTTTTTGTTTAACTTTAACATGCCGTCTTTTAAAAGTCCAAGCTTAGCGTAATCTCTTAATCTATTGGAAGTGTAAATATTTTTATGAGACAAAAATCTATCCAACATGATATCGTCGTTGGTGTAATAGCCTATTAGAAATTCTGTTTCTTCTTTATCATCGCCTTTTAAATTGTTTAAAACAGAATTTAAATCTGTTATACCATCTTTTATATTGCCTTGCTCTATATAAAACTCTCCTTGTAGAAACGTCTTTACGTTTTGGTCTTGGATACCGTTTGTAAATCCAAGTCCGTTGGTATCACCTATATACACAAAAACTCGCGATATGTCCTCATAAGTATTTGGCTGTAAAAACATCGCAAATAAAGATGGATCTTCTTTGTAAACACTGTAAAGCCTATAGGCAAAGGTTTCATTGTACGGGTTTTTTCTTGATATAAGGTTTGTTATGTAGTTTATAGGCTTTTCAAATGATACGTTTATATCGTCAAAATTTATAGGTTTATTTGGAAATTTTATATTTAAAAAGCCTGTAAACATATCTTGAATTTCTTCTGAGTTAAGTCCACCTTCAAGGTAGTAATTGAGAAGGCCAAAATCTGGATATAAAGATAAAACACTTGGGAAATGAAGCCACATAAGCTTATCTAAGGTATTTTGATAAAACGGTATTTTGTAAGTGGCCAAATAATCAGGGTGCATCCACAAAGAGCTAAGTGATATGTAGGCAACTGGATTGTAAAAAACCCCACTGTGTTTTATAAACTCCTTTAAAATCTTATGAGCATCGAGATAGTCTTTTGTTGTAAGATATATATCCATCAGTATAAAATTTACCTTGTTTTTGTACTTTCCATATATATCTCTTCTTTTTGAAAGTTCAAGGTGAAACATGGCATCCTGCCAATCTGATAACTTGTAAAAGGCGTATCCATAAAGAAACTCATAATAAGGATGATAAGATAAAAAACTATCGTAGTTAGAAGCTTCATGAAGCATGAAAGTAGTGTTTTTGTAATCTCCAGTCAAAAAATAGTATATGCCATAATCAAAATAATAAAGAGCCGTATCTTCTGGGGTTTTTATATCTTTGTTTTGAATACTTTTTATATAATCTATGCCATTTTTATCGTGGTTTCTAAGTGTTGCATAGGCTAATTTAATCCTATACTTATTGACGTTTGGATATTTGCTTGATAAAACCATAAAAACACCACCAGCTTTGTTAAAATCTCCTAAAAGAAGATATATATCACCTATTATTTCTCTTTGTAGAGCTATATAAGAAGGGACCTTATAATAAAATGGATACATGTTTAGCATAACTATAGCATTTTGAACACCTTTTATATTTGCACTGTAGTAGTTTTCGTAAGCGTAGGCCTTTGCTATGTAAAGATAAGAAAGTTCACCGTATTTACTTTTTGGGGCCATAGAGTAAACGTCCATAAGCTCCGAGACAGCGTCTTGGTAATCCCTTAGGTGTATGAGTTCTATGGCGTGGTTTAGCTTTCTTTCTAAATATGCGTTTAAACTTGAGCTTACGCCAAAGGATTTGATACCAGAAGCCGCCAATAAAACAAGTATAAATACAAAAAGTATAAAAAGCTTCTTTATAAAAAGCTTCATGAATCTATTTTAAAACTTTACGGTTGAATACGTTTATCATATTTCTAACACCTATGTTTAGATATTCAAAGAAACTTAGCACTACAAAAACACCCACTACATCGTAAAGAAAGTCTATAAATTTTATTTCGTAATTCTTGATATTCTCTATGAAAAGCCCACAAAAAAGCACTATCATAGAAAACGTGGCAAGCTTTCCAAGGTAAGAGGGCTTTGGCACTACACCAAAATAAAGCAGCAAAACGCTACCTAAAATTATAAACACCTCTCTAGCCAGTATCAGTTTAAAAAGAATGGCTGGCATATGGTACTTTAGTTTTATAAAAGCAAAAGACAAAGACAATATCAAAACTTTATCGGCTATAGGATCAAGCAGTTTACCCAGAAAACTTACGCTGTTTGTAAACCTCGCTATAAGCCCGTCAAAAGCATCTGTAATGCTAACTAAAATAAAAAGAAAAAAAGCAAGCTTTATATCGGCTTTTACTAAAAATAAAAAAAATGGAGATATTAAAAGTCTAAGAAACGACAAAAGATTTGGGATTGTAAAAATATTTGACGAGTTCAATTTATACCAGACCTCAGTATATCATGAAGGTGTATTATGCCTATTGGTTTTTCGTCCTCTTCTATGATGAGAACAGTTATCTTGTGATTTTCCATCAAAGATAGAGCTTTTGCGAGTATGTCAGATTTTGATATAGTTTTTGGGTTTTTAGTGCAAACTTCGTACACATTAGTAGTATTTATATCTACTTTACTTTCTAAAATCCTTCTTATATCACCATCTGTCAATATACCCACCAGCTTTCCAGTTTCATCTACTACTGCCGTAGCTCCAAAGCCCTTTTGAGTTATTTCTATAATGGCCTCGTAAATCTTTGCATCTTTTTTGACAACAGGAAGTTCATCGCCAAAATGACCTACATCCTTCACTTGCTTTAGCTTCTTACCTAAAAATCCAGCTGGGTGCAAAAGAGCAAAATCCTCTTCTTTAAAACCGGAAAGCCTCAAAAGACTCATAGCCATAGCATCGCCAAGTACTAGCATAGCAGTTGTGGAAGAAGTAGGAGCTAAGTTTAAAGGACACGCTTCTTTTTCAACGTTAAGCACTATCGATATATCGCTTTGCTTTGCCAAAGTAGAGCTTTTCTTGTTTGTAATAGATATCAAAAAGCATCCCATCATTTTTATATAAGGAATCATGTAAAGTATTTCAGCAGACTCGCCGCTGTTGGACAATGCTAAAACAACATCTTCTTTTGAAATAATACCAAGGTCTCCATGCAAAGCCTCGTTTGGATGCAAAAACACCGCAGGGGTACCAACGCTTGCCATGGTAGAAGCTATTTTTCTAGCTATATGACCTGACTTACCCACTCCAGTCAGTATAACCTTCCCTTCAGAACGATGTATAACATTTATAGCTTTTTCAAAATCTTCGTTTATTAAAAGCTTTAAACCTTCAACAGCCTCCAATTCTTTTGAGATAGTCTCTAAAGCCGTATCTTTTACAAGGCTCATTTGTTAAAACGTTCTATCGCCTTCTTCAACTCCTCAGAAGCCTTTTCTTTAGATATAAAATTTTTTATCTTTACCCATTTGCCTTGTTCTAATTCCTTGTAATGCTCAAAGAAGTGCTTTATCTTATCTTTTATATGCTGAGGTATATCATCTACATCTTTTATATGAGAAAAAGAGGGGTCTACTTTCTTATGAGGCACTGCTAAAAATTTTGTATCTACACCAGCCTCATCCTCCATCTCAAGCATGCCTACCAAAGAGCATCTTATCACAGAACCAGGCACAGCAGAAAACTCCGATATCACAAGTATATCTGCAGGGTCTCCATCTTCAGCCAACGTATTTGGTATAAAACCGTAGTTAAAAGGATAGTACATAGCTGTAAAAAGCACTCTATCCACAAATATAACACCGCTTTCTTTATCAAGCTCATATTTGATGTTGCTGTCTTTGGGTATCTCTATAAAAGCGTAGATATCATCAGGTGGATTTTTGCTTACTATCTTGCTTAAATCCATAAAAACCTCCTTTAAAGTTTAATATATTATAACAAACTATCTACCGAAGTAAGTAATAGGGTCTATAGGAGTGCCATCTTTACTTCTTAGTTCAAAGTGAAGCTCACAGATAGAAGTGCCAGGCTTTGTCCCCACCAAACCTATAGTTTGACCTTTGTTTACCATTTGGCCTTTCTTTACAAAAAGCTTTTGATTGTAAGCGTAAACTGTTATAATACCTCCACCATCCACTATAGCCATATTACCGTAAGCTGCCAAATCATCACCGCTATACACCACTATACCTGAGTTTATAGTTTTTACAGGCTTTCCACAGGCGGTAACAATATTTATACCCCTTTGTGCCCTTTGTATCTGGCCTTCTACAGGTAGTGGTATGCTTACATGTTTGTGCAAAGTTGATTGGCTTTTATTATTATAGATTTTTGTAGACGAATTAGCTTCTTCTTGAGTAAGGGCTTTTAGATTATTTGGATGGCTTGGTAATGGTCTAGCTTTATAATTTTCTTTATAACGCTTTCTGGCTCTTGTTATAAGTCTTTTATAGGTTATATGCTTTTTACCAAGCTTTACAACAACTCCTTTGTTAAGGTATTTACCCACTAAGTCTGGGTTTAATTTTTCAAGTACCCTAAGGGGTACACCGGTAACATTTGAAACATCTCTAAGAGTACCACCGTTTTTTATAATATAAAGCTTATATTTCCTACCTTCGTATCTTTCTACATACTTCGTATTGTAAGGAACTTTTATAGTCTCTCCTATCCTTAAAAAATTTCCATGAAGGTTGTTTAGCTCTCTTAACTCTCTTACAGATGTACCAAAACGCTCTGCCAAAACTGACAACGTATCACCACTTTTTACTTTGTAGCTCATGGTAGGTATTCTTGGTCTTCTGGGTTTGTAAGGGATACAGATTTTCTGCCCTATAGACAAAAATTTATGTTTACTAAGAGAAGGGTTTGCCTCTTTTATGGATTTTGTGTAAACGTGGAACTTGAGAGCAATTCCATCTATCGTGTCGCCTCTTTTGACCTTGTAATAATGGCATTCATAAGCTCCAGCTTGCCACGTCAAAAGCCCCAGACTAATACAAAATATCAAAGCTTTTTGGATAATCTTCATCTTCAAAAACCTCCATGTTATATTTTATATCAGAGACAAAAGCATGTTTTGGACCTTCTTTTAGCTTTTCTAAAAACATTTCAAGAGCCTCTTTCTCTCCTATAGCTTCAAACTCTACCGTACCATCTTCAACGTTTCTAACGTAGCCTTGTATACCCAAACTATCCGCTATATTTTTGGTAAAAGCCCTAAAACCTACTTTTTGAACTCTTCCAAAAACTTTTCCTTTTAGAATATACTTCATTGAAAAGACATTATAACATACAAAATTTATCTTTATCAATGAGGATATATTGATGTAAAATATTATTTAAGGAGGTATTTATAAATGAAAAGCGCATTAGAAATGTTGAGGGGTTTTGGAGACCACTTTGAAAAAGTTGATGTTGGTGCTATGGTACCACCTAACTACAACACGCTTGTGTTTAGCGGCATGGGAGGGTCTGGTATTGTAGGAGAGATAATGAGATCCTACCTTATAAAAAATGGTTTTAACAAGCCCGTATTTTCTATAAAAGGATATGAACTGCTACCGTTTGTAGATAAAAACGCTCTTGTGGTATGTATATCCTACAGTGGAGACACAGAAGAAACAATATCTATATTTGAGCAAGCCATAAAAGTAGGGACTAAGATAATATCTATAAGCTCTGGCGGAAAGCTGGAAGAATTGTCTAACAAGCACAGCGTACCACACATAAAAATACCCACTGGCTACCCACCAAGGTACGCTCTTGGATTTATACTAAACGCTTGTTTATGGCTTTTTGGAAAAGAAGAAGAAATATTAGACTTAAGAGAAGACTTAAAAGCTTCAAGCTCTCATTACGAAGAAATTTCAAAAGACATAGCAAAAGGGTTGTTTGGATATGTGCCTATAATATACGGCACACCGCTTATGGAAGCAGCCGCTTACAGGTTTAAAACCCAAATAAACGAAAACTCAAAAACACCAGCTTACAACGCTTATATACCAGAGATGCATCACAACGAAGTGGTGGGTTATACGAATCCAGACATAAACCAATACCTTAGGTTTGTTATAGTAGCAGATAAAAAGGAACACCCAAGGGTAAGCCTAAGAGTAAATATGACAATAGATATCTTAAAAGACAAAGGCTTTAACCCGATACTCATATCAGAAGAAGGAAACTCCTATATATCAAGGCTTTTAAAAAACATATACGTAGGGGATTTTGCCAGCTACCATTTGGCAAACATGTACGGCTACGACCCATTGCCTGTAGATATAATAACTTATGTAAAAAAGAGGCTTCAAGATGGATAGAATAAGATTCGCGGAATCACCCTTTGAAGGACATCCAGACAAGCTTGCAGACATCATATCCGACGAAATATTAGACGAATTCATGAGAAAAGACCAGTTTTCTAGGGTCTCAATAAACGTTTTGCTTAGTTCCAACATTGTTTTTATAGCAGGGGAAGTATCTTCATCTGCATACGTAGATTTACAAATGGTATCAAAAAAAGCCATAAAAGAAGTAGGATATACAAAACCAGAGTATGGTTTTGACGGAGATTTGATAGGTGTTATAAGCTCTATAAACGAGCAAAGCCCAGAGATAGCCCTTTGCATAGCATCAGAAGGAGCAGGCGATAGTGCCATAGTGGTAGGTTATGCCACCGATGAAACTGAAAGCTTTTTACCAGCCCCCATATATTATGCTCATAAAATCTCAAAAACCACATCAGATTTTAGAAAAAAAGGTATAATGCCATTTTTAAGGCCCGATGGCAAAACGATAGTAGGTATCAAATACGAAGATCAAAACAAATTTTATATAGATTCTATAAATATGTTTGTGCAGCATGATCCAGATATAAGCTTAGCTCACTTGAGAGAACTTATCTTTGAAGATATAATAAAAAAACATATACCAGATGCTTTGCTAAGAAAAGAAACCAAAATAAAGATAAACCCAGCCGGCAGATTTATAATAGGGGGTCCAGTGGCGGATACCGGTATCACTGGTAGAAAAATCGTATCAGACGCCTATGGCGATATTTCTTTCTCAGGAGGAAGCGCTTTTTCCGGCAAAGACCCTACAAAAACAGACAGGGCTGCCTCTTATATGGCAAGGTATATAGCAAAACACATAGTGGCAGCCAAATGGGCTAAAAAAGTCCTTATACAAATAGCTTATGCTTTTGGTGTAAAAGAACCGATAGGGTTTGACATAGAAACCTTTGGCACTGAAACAAAACCAGTAGACCTTATAAAATCTAGAATAAGAGAAGTTTTTAGCTTGTATCCAAAAGATATTATAGAAACCTTGGACCTTAGAAAGCCTATATACAAAAGAACCTCTTGCTACGGACACTTTGGCAAAGAAGGTCTTCCATGGGAAAAGCTTGATAAACTAGAGTATTTTTCTTGATATGAAAATAAACTTTGTGAATTTAGGATGTCCAAAAAACTTGGTAGATTCGGAAAATATAATGGGTTTTTTTAAAAAAGAAGACATAAGCTCTTACCACAGGGCTGACACCGTTGTTATAAACACTTGCGGGTTTATAGAACAAGCCAAAAGAGAATCCATAGAAGAGATACTAAAAGCTATAAACGACGGCAAAAAAGTGCTTGTGACAGGATGCCTTGTGTACAGATACAAAGAAGAGCTTCAAAAGGAGATACCAGAAGCTGTATTTTTCGAAAATATAAAAGATTTGAAAGATATTGAGCTTTTACAAACACCAAAAAGACAAATTACCACCAAGCATTACGCTTATCTTAAAATAGCAGAAGGATGCAACAGAAAATGTTCTTTTTGCGCCATACCTCATATAAGAGGTAACCATAGGTCAAAATCCATAGAAGAGCTTGTAGAAGAGGCAAAATATTTAAAAGAAAACAACATAAAAGAACTTATCATAGTATCCCAAGATACCCTTTACTATCAAGAGGATAACTCTTTTAAAAGCATAATAAAACTATTACATGCCCTTGAAAAGCTTGATTTTCCTTGGATAAGGCTCATGTATTTATATCCAAACAGTCTAAGCAAAGAACTAATAGATTATATAGATAACTCAAAAAGCGTGTTGCCTTATTTTGATATACCACTTCAACATATATCTGATAAAGTTTTAAAAAGTATGAGAAGAGGATACACAAAAAACCATGTTTTCAAGCTTTTAGAACAAATAAACTCTATGAAGCATAAAAAACCTATTTTGAGAAGCTCTTTTATAGTTGGCTATCCAACGGAAGAGGAAAGAGATTTTGAAGAGCTTTTAGATTTTATAAGCCAGAAATTTTTCCACTTTGTAGGGGTTTTTGAATACTCTCACGAAGAGGGGACATTTGCTTATCAGCTTGAAGATAAAATACCAAAAGAAGAGAAAGAAAGACGTTACAAAGATGTGTTTAATTTATCTCAAAACATATTGGAAGAAAAAAATAGCGCCCTGGTAGGGCAAGAGATAGATATACTAATAGAAAAAAAAGACAGAGGAAGAGCTTTCTTTCAAGCTCCAGAGATAGATGGAGTAGTGTTGCTTGAAAAATCAAGCCCTAAAACTGGTATCGTTAAAAAAGCAAAGATTATAGCAAACATTGGTACTGATTTGTTGGTAGATATATGATACTTTACATATTTAACATACTATTTTATCTTATGGCCTTTGTAAGCTTTTTGTTCTATACGCTAAAAGCCAAAAACACAATAAAGTATAGTTTAATTTTTATAATGCTTGGCAATCTACTTTACCTTGTTAAACTCATAATAAACGTAAAATCTGGGGTGGTTTTTAGCAATATAGATGCCATAGTGGCTTTTTCTGGCAACGTTATAATGCTTTTTTACGGTATACTTCTTACCAAGTTTAGAAATTTAGAAAACATAGGGTTTATTATATCTTTCATAGGAGCTCTGTTTAGTATGGCTAATTTAAGAAACGTATTTTTACATCAACAGCCAAGCCTCTTAAATCCAATATTTTTAATTCATATAGTAAGTGCAGGACTATCTTACTCTTTCATTATGCTAGGGGGTATATTTTCTTTGTTAAAATTGATATCGGAAAAGCAGATAAAACAAAAAAAGTTTTCAAAAACCTACGTTCCTATATATACTTTAATATTTATAGAAAAGTTGTCCATAAATATGAGCTTTATATTTTTAACCATCACTATACTTTTTGGTGTTATGTGGTCTTTTTATTACGACAGAAGCCTTTACGTAGACCCAAAGATTATAGTCATATCGTTTTTATGGTTTTATTATGCAATACTTGTCCATACATATATATTTAAATCTTCAAAACCAACAACAATATCGGTTCTATCAGCTTTAGGAAGCACAATAACAGTTATATCTGTTATATTCATAAAACATAGTATAATAACAGGATGAGCAAAGCGTGGTCTGGAAGGTTTAAAGAAAATACTTCAAAAGACGTAGAGCTTTTTACAGAATCTATAAGCTTCGATAGAGCTTTAGCTATATACGATTTAGAACAAGATTTTGCACATTTAGAAGCTCTTTTAGAAGCAGGCGTTATATCAAAAGACTCTTACGAAAATATAAAAGGCGGTCTTCAGAAAATAAGAGAAGAGATAGAAAAAAACGAATTTCACTTTGACATATCAAAAGAAGATATACATATGAACATAGAAAGTAGGTTATACGAACTTATAGGAGAAGATGCAAAAAAACTACACACCGGAAGATCTAGAAACGACCAAGTAAACACAGATTTAAGGCTTTATTTAAAAGATCATATTTTAAAAATTTTTGAGCTTTTAAAAGCACTAAAACAACAGCTTATTTTAAAAGCAAAAGAGTATGAAACCCTTATAATACCAGGCTACACGCACCTACAAAGGGCTCAGCCGGTGTTGGTGGCTCATTATCTTCTTTCTTTCAAAGAGGCTTTTTTAAGGGACTCTCAAAGGCTTGTAGACGCTTATAGAAGGATAGATACTCTAAGTCTTGGAAGCGGTGCTTTGGCAGGGGCAGATTTTCCTTTGGATAGGTTTTTAGAAGCAAGTATTTTAAACTTTTCTAAAATCTCAAGAAATTCAATGGATGCTGTAGCAGATAGGGATTTCGCCATAGAGTACATGTTTTGCCTTAGCACTATAGCCATGCATCTTTCCAGGATGGCGGAAGATTTTATTATATTTAACACAGAGGAGTTTAAGTTTATAGACTTACCAGATAGTCTTTGCACAGGAAGCTCTATTATGCCTCAAAAGAAAAACCCGGATGTTTTAGAGCTTATAAGAGGAAAAACTGGAAGAGTTTACGGAAACCTCATAAACCTTATGGTAAATCTAAAAGGGCTTCCAATGACTTACAACAGGGATCTTCAAGAGGACAAAGAGCCTATTTTTGATGCTACAAAAACCATCATAAACAGCTTGAAAATGATGATATTGATTGTAAAAGATATAAGGTTTAGACAAAACATAGAAGCGGGGAATCTCATGCTTGCCACAGATTTGGCAAATTATCTTGTAGAAAAAAATATACCCTTTAGAGAAGCTCATCATATAGTAGGTAATATCGTAGCTTACGCTTTGGAACACCAAAAACCCTTAGAATCTCTTAACAAAGAAGAACTAAACAAATTCTCAAAAGCTTTTGACAAAGACGCAAAAGATATAATTTCCAAAGAATCTTCTATTTTAAGAAAAAAAACCTACGGTAGCACCCATAGAGATTTTGTAAGAAAACAAATAGAAATATCTTCCTTAGAAGAAAACATAGAAAAAAATTTATAAAAGTATTATATTTTTAGTCAGAGGAGTTTATGGTAAAAACTCAAAAACATAAGAACCTTGGGCTTACTATTACAGAGGTTATGGTTTCTATAGGTCTTTTAGCAATAGGAATTATTACGTTTGCGGCGATGCAATCTTTTTTTGCAACCGATGCAAAAAATAGGTTTATATATGGATGTCTTACCACAATAGCTTCAAACGGTATAGCCATGTGTATGAGCGGACAGTCAATACCTTCTACAGTACAATGCGGTGGTATACAAGTTAGTCTAAATATAAACCAATCTGGAAACATTGTAAATGGAAATGGAACGTGTAGCACACCCACAAGTGGATGTAGCACAATAACATCTACAGCTTCTTACGACAATCTATCTTACAGCGAGACTGACAATGTTTGTCAATTCTAAGTCTAAGGCTTTTACCATTACAGAAATGCTTGTAGCAATAGCTATGAGCGTTGTCCTTATGTTAGCACTGTTTGAACTGTACGAATCTACTCAGAAGATTTTCTTTAATACAAACTCAATCTCAGGAGCAGAAGAAAACGCTTACAACGCTTACGTGGTAATGCAAAAATACTTAGATAGAGGTGGTGCAGGAGTGCCATCAAATACGAGTAATACAAACGGAGGATATCCACCACCATCACCAAATTATATATCCATATCTTCAGGAAGTCCTTGCGATAGCCTCAGTTTTTACGGTAGTCTTTATGGTTTTGGTATAGTGCAAAATATAGACAGCAATTCCAATGCCGATGTTATAAGCTGTAGGTTATCAGATACGAATCCAAGTGGCAGCACTGCTTATTATTATTTAGTTAGAAACGGAAACTTTTACTATTCCAACTCTTCCAATACAGCTCCTGATATGTTTACAATAAATATATCTCCAAACAATGTATCTTGCATATCTACCACAAATCCAAACGCCACAATATCTGGAGGTATTATATACGATGAAACAACAGGAACAAATTTAAATTTACAACCAGGAGATATATTGTACTCAGTGCCATATCAAATAACTTTCTTCTGTCAAGCAAATCCAAACGATAACAACAACAATTGGCTTTATTTACAAACTATAAACGAAGCCACTAGTACAACCAATACCAAGCCAATAGTCCCGGTCCAAAGTCTTAGCTTTAGTGCATATCCACAAGGCTGCATTGCTACAAACTCATGCAATATGATAGAGGCTGTCATAGGCGTAAATTCTCAAGCTAAAAACGCCTCTGGAAACCTGGCTTCTATAACTTTTAGTTTTGATTTTTACAAGTAGGAGAGTAGCTTATGAGTGTAGTAAAAAAATTTAGAAGAGGCTATACGCTAATTACCACAATGCTTGTTATGATAGTGCTTTTTGTAATAGGCATAGCAGGTGCAATGCTTGTATATTATGGCAATATGACATCGGGGGCTATGATAAATTACTCAAAAGCCTATTACAACGCAGATTACGGACTTCAACAAGTAGCTTACAACGCTATGAATGGTGCTTGCAGCTGTGCCAACAACGACTGCGGGATGTTTCAAAAGCTTCCAACTGGTGGAACAGTGCAGGTAATAACACAATCTGATACTAACAACAAAACTTGTTTTATAGAATCAATAGGAACAGGGCAAACAGGAGGGCAGGTAGTAAGAGCAATAGCTATATCTACAGGTAGTTCAAACTGGGGAGCTTTGGGGGTAATAGGTGGGTCAGTAAGTATAGGTGGGTCTCCCGCTATTAACGGTTGTGATTACATAAACCAATGTGAAGCAACAGGGTTACTAAAGGGTTCTAACTTAACGTTGAACGGAAATCTAAATTCATATACATGCCAAAGCAACCCACACCCAAATAATCCACAAGGCATCGTAGGAAATCCATATACAAAAACAACAACATCTACAGATGTAGCTCAGCTGATTACAAATTTTAACAGTTTTTCTCAACTTCAAAGCTATTTACAAAATCAAGTAGCTAATTATTTTGGCGCTACAGCTAATTCAGATGGATCTATAGGTACTCCCACTCAAAACCCAAGTTGTTATTGCAACAATTCCGCTATGACGTCTAGTTCTGGTATTACTTGCGGGACAACAGCAATGCCTAACAGCTGTTCATATTATTATATAGGTGGTAGCCTAAGTATAGGTTCTGCTAGTTTTGAAAATAACCAGATTATATATGCAGATGGTGGCATAAATATTACCGGAAACACGTTGTCAATTTCAGGCGGACTGTTGTATACTCCAAATCTATTAACGATTGATACACATGGCAATACTCAGATTGGAGGATACACGCAGCCTACAACTTTAATAGCTAGCAATGCAAGCATAGATATGCATGGTACTTCAAGCATAAACGGCCTTCTTATGATTAATAATTTATCAGATTTTAGCATAGGAAATTCAAGTGTTAATGGTGCTTTATATGTTAACAATGCAAGCGATGGAATTAATCTAAGCGGTAATACTTCTATCAACTTTAACTATGCTATACTACAAACAATTACTAGCGCTTTCCCTAACTTATTTAACCCCATAAACTGCTATTCTCAAGGACCTCAACAAGTTATGCTAAATGCAGAAACGCTGTATTAAAAGCATTGAAAAGTTTATAACAAAGCATATATTGTAAAATTGGAGGTAAGAGTGTATGTTTAGGGCTATGTGGACATCGGCAGCTGGTATGACAGCGCAGCAACAAAATCTTGATATCATATCAAACAACATGGCAAACGTAGACACTGTAGGATATAAACAACTTCAACCTGTATTTGACGATCTTATATACCAAACTGTAAAAGACCCTGGCATGGAAACATCCCAAAACTCACAAAACCCAATAGGGTATCAGCTTGGGCTTGGTGCTTACATAGATGGGACTTATGGTATATTTACTCAAGGAAACGTCCAGCAAACTGGTAATCCTCTTGATGTGGCTATACAAGGAAACGGATTTTTCCAAGTGGCCATGCCAGATGGTACTATAGCATATACAAGAAATGGACAATTTCAATTAGATGCCAACGGAGATTTGGTAACGGCAGATGGATATCTTATTCAACCTCAAATCACAATACCACCAAACGCAACCTCTGTCAACATAGGCCCAGATGGCACGGTGGCTGTTACGATACCGGGACAGCAAGGGGTCCAAGTGGTAGGTCAGCTTCAACTGGCAAACTTTGTAAATCCAGCTGGTTTAAAAAGAATAGGCAACAACCTATACGAACAAACTCAAGCATCAGGTAACCCTATAGTATCAAACCCCGGCACTCAAGGGCTTGGCACACTTTTATCTGGTTATGTAGAAGCCTCAAACGTAAACATAGTAAATGAAATGGTAAATCTTATAATAGCAGAAAGAGCTTACCAATTTAATGCAAAAGGGATTACGGCAGCAGACACTATGCTTTCTACTGCGGCAAACCTGTATACGGGTTAATGAAAAAAACCTTTTATAGTATTTTTGTTTTTTTGCTTTTATTATCGTCTTATGGCTTTTCGAAAGAGATAACTTTTAGTCAAAAATATGTAGAAGAGCTTGTTAAAAAAGAGATTAAAAAGCAATACGGTGAAAATATAAAGGTAGATTCAGTAAGCTGTTTTGTATACAAACCTTTTAAAGTGGATTCAAAAGATGTATCGGTAGATTTAAGAGTGCCTCCTCTTAGCCCCGATGCCTACGCTACGATAAATATAAACTCAAACCACATACTTCAAAAAACATACAACGCCATAGCTTATATAGAGTGGAGAGTACCAGTTTTAGTGGCGACAAAACTTATTACAAGGGGACAAATTATTACAAAAAACGATATCAAAAGCACCGTAAAATACATTAGGTTTGTACCTCAAAACCTAGCAGTATCAAAGCATCAAGTGATAGGTGCTACAGCTTTGCAAAATATAGGCATAGGAGAACCTATAAGAACTTCTATGATAAGTATGGTGCCTGTTATACGGTACGGAGATATAGTAAGAGTGATATACGACAACGGCTATATAAGGATTACTACAAAGGCTAAGGCAATGCAAAACGGATACCTTGGCAAATTTGTAAGACTGCAACCCCTCGACAACCCAAAAACTTTTATCGTCGGCAAAGTTATAGACAAAGATACTGTTCTTATAAGCCCAAATTCATATTAATTTCATATAAAAATGGTAAAATTAAGTAAGATGGACAGTAGTATAAGTAAACTGAATAAGACTTTCTGGAAAGATTTCTGGCATATATTAAAACCCTATTGGCTTCATTCGGAAGAGAGAAAAAAAGCTTGGCTTTTGTTTTTTGTGATAATTTTTTTAAATCTTTTCCAAGTATTTTTAAATGTGCTTTTTACAAAATGGTACAAAGTTTTTTACGATGCATTGCAACACTTTGATGAAAAGGGTTTTTGGAAAGCACTTTTAGAGTTTAGCATCTTAGCAACGCTTTTTATAGTATCGGCAGTCTACGCTACATATCTTCAACAGATGCTTCAAATAAAGTGGAGAGCTTGGCTCACATCCTTCTATATATCAAAATGGGTAAGCAATAAAAAGTTTTACCACATGCAAGTTATAGAACAAAACACCGACAACCCGGACCAGCGTATAGCAGATGACGTAAATGCCTTTATAAGTCAGAGTCTTAGCTTATTTCTTGGATTGATGAGCTCAGTGGTAACGTTTTTCTCATTTGTCGGAATGCTTTGGATTATATCTGGTCCTATAAGTTTTAACGCTTTTCATATTAAAATCACAATACCAGCTTATATGGTTTGGGCAGCTATAATATATGCTATATTAGGCACTTATATAACCGCTAAAATCGGTAAACCTCTAGTGAAACTAAATTTTGACCAACAAATGTTTGAAGCAAACTTTAGATTTGCTTTGATAAGAATAAGAGAAAATTCAGAATCCGTAGCTCTTCTAAACGCAGAAGAAAAAGAGCATCAAAACCTCATGGATACGTTTAGATACGTATTTCAAAACTACTGGCAAATCATGGTAAGGCAAAAAATGCTTGGATGGTTTACGTCTGGATACAACCAAATAGCTATAATATTCCCAATATTGGTGGCAGCACCAAGGTTTTTTGCTAAAAAAATACAGCTTGGAGATGTGATGCAAATAGCTAGCGCCTTTGGCCAAGTTCAATCGTCTTTATCCTTTATAGTAAACTCTTATTCTTCAATAGCCACATGGTATTCGGTGGTAGATAGGCTTAGGACTTTTGAGAAAAACATAAAAGCTATAGAGATATCTCAGCGTCAAAGCAAAATAACTATTTTGCCAAACCAAGATAGGCTATCTATAGAAAACCTAACCATAACAATACCTTATTCCGAAAAGCTAATTGTAAAAGATTTAAACCTCAACATAGATAAAAAAGAGCATACTATAATAATGGGGCCTTCTGGTGTCGGTAAATCTACCCTCATAAGAGCAATAGCTGGTATATGGCCATTTGGAGAAGGGACTATAAAATTACCACAAAACCATATGTTTTTACCACAAAAACCTTATTTTCCATATGGGAGTCTAAGAGAGATCCTTTTATACCCATCTACAGATGGCAAAGCCGTACCGAACGAATATTTGGAAGAACTTTTAAACATGGTAGGTCTTTCTTACCTTTCAAAAGATTTAAACACGAAAAACCTATGGTCTCAGGTGCTTTCTCCCGGTGAACAACAAAGTCTAAACATAGCAAGAGTTTTGTTGCATTCACCAGATTGGCTTTTTATGGATGAATCCACAAGCGCTTTAAACGAAGAAAAAGAGCTATACCTTTACAACCTTTTATTAGAAAAGCTTAAAAACCTAACGATAATAAGCGTTGCTCACCGTAAATCTCTAGAAGATTTCCACGTTAAAAAATTGATTTTAAAAGAAAACGCTCAATACGAGATAACTTATATTAAAAAATCTGCGAGGTTTATTTAAGCTCCGGGGGAGGGGCTCGAACCCCCAACCTGGTGGTTAACAGCCACCCGCTCTGCCGGTTGAGCTACCCCAGATAACAATAATATTATACCATAAGCAAAAAAAATTTCAAGAATTTTTTAAGCCATAAAAAATAAAAGCGGCGTTTTTATGATATACTAATTATGAGTAATATTTAGGAGGTGTATATGGATTTTATAAATCCTACAAAAATTAAGGTTTTTGGCGTAGGCGGTGGTGGTTGTAACGCTGTTAACAGGATGTATCTTGATGGTATAGAAAATGTTGAGTTGTACGCTTTAAATACAGATATACAACACCTTAGCACGCTGGCTGTCCCAAACAAGCTACAAATAGGTGAAAAAATAACCAGAGGCCTAGGAGCCGGTGCAAGACCAGAAGTAGGAGAGCAAGCAGCTTTAGAAGATTTAGACAAGATAAAAGAGATATTAAGAGATACCGATATGCTATTTATAGCAGTAGGTCTTGGAGGTGGCACAGGTACAGGGGCAGCTCCTGTTATAGCCCAAGCGGCAAAAGAGATGAACATACTTACAGTATGCGTATGCACAAAACCCTTCAACTTTGAAGGTCCCAAAAGGGCTCAGTCAGCAGAAGAAGGATTACAAAAGATAAAAGATGTATGCGATACATATATTGTAATACACAATCAAAGGCTTCACGATATAGCCGATAGAAACCTCACAATAGGAAACGCCTTCAAAATGGTGGACGATATACTGTCTCAAGCGGTTAGAGGCATAACAAACATAGTAACCACACCAGCTCTAATAAACGTAGACTTTGCAGACGTAAAAACGATAATGCAAGACGGTGGATTATCTTTGATAGGTATAGGTACATCTAAAAATAGCGATAAGTTGGACGCCGCCGTAGAACAAGCTATGCATAGCCCACTGTTGGAAGGAAACTCTATAAAAGGTTCAAAGAGACTTATGGTAACGCTTTGGATAAATCAAGACACGCCATTTACAGAGATAGAATCCTCTATAGCAAAGATAAGAGAAGAAGCGGACGACAACGCACTTATTATATTTGGTGCTGTTGTGTTAAATGAAAACGAAGGTCAAAATACAAAAGTAGCCATAGTAGCCACTGATTTTGAAGAAAATGTAAAAGTCCAGCAGGGTTTAAAGGTTATAAAAACCCAAGAGAAAGAACCCAAAAGAGAAGAAAAGCCAAGAGTAGTAGAACCGCAAGCTCAGGAAGAAGAAGACTTACCAGCTTACCTTAGAAGAAAAAGAAAGATATGAAAAAAGAGATATTCACACCAAAAGCCCCAAAACCTTTGGGGCCTTATTCTCAAGCGGTACTTATAAACAACATGCTTTTTGTATCCGGTAGCATAGGCATAGATGACACAGGCAATCTAAAACCAGACATAGTATCCCAGACAAAACAATGTCTTTCAAACATACATAACATACTTCAAGAAGCGGGTTTTAATTTAGAAGATGTAGTAAAAACTACCATATACCTAACTCATTTAGAAAATTTTGCGGTGGTAAACGCTATTTACGAAGAGTTTTTTACAAACGCCCCTATAAAACCAGCGCGCTCTACGGTAGAAGTATCTTCTCTACCAAAAGGTGCCTTGATAGAAATTGATGTTATAGCAATAAAAGCCTAAAAACTAAAAATCAACCGATTTAGTTTAGTAAATCTAAAATGTACAAGTTTGTGCTATAATATTAAATTTAGAGCGGATGTGGTGAAATTGGCAGACACACAGGACTTAGGATCCTGTGGGCGTAAAAGCCCGTGAGGGTTCGAGTCCCTCCATCCGCATTAAACAAATTTTTTGGAGGTTTTATGGCTTTTACCATAACAAAAGAAGAAGGTATATTTAGAGATTTTGTCTTTGATGTAGAAGGAAAAGAGCTAGAGCAAGCTTACAGGACAATCTTAAACGAGCTAAAAACCAATGCAGAGGTAGATGGCTTTAGAAAAGGAAAAGCTCCTGAGTGGATTATAAAAAGCAAGTTTAAAAACTACATACTTGAAGCTCTTGTAGAAGATTTTGCTAAAAAAGCCTACGAAAGTGCAAAAGAAATGGGCTTTGATGTAATGGATATAAAAATAAACTTGGAAAATAGCAAGTTTTCAGAAAAAGAAATGAAACTCACAATGGAAGGTTACATTGAAATATTCCCACTAATAGAAAACGACAAGCTAAAAGACCTTGAAAACGTAGAATTAGAAATACCTAGGTTTGAGTTAACAGATGAGATGGTAGAACAAACCATAAAATATGCTTTAGAAGATAAAGCAACGTTGGAGCCAAAAGATGGGCCAATAGAAGAAGATGATTACGTTATAATAGACTATACCGTTGTAGATAAACAAGATGGAGAAAAGGTAAATCAAAAGCTAAGCGGCGTACTAAAAGAATTAGGTTTAAGAGAAGACCTTTACAAGGAGATTTTAGGGAAAAAAGAACAAGACGTAATCAAGCTAGAAAATGTACCAATCCAAGAAAAAGAAGATGAAAACGCGCCAAAAGTAGATATAGAAGCAAAGGTAGAATCTGTAAAGAAGAAAGTATATCCAGAACTAACGGATGAATTGGCAAAAGAACTAAAGCTTGGAGAAAATGTCCAAGAAGCTAGAGAAAACATAAAGGAAAGGCTACAAAGTTACTTAGAAAACAAGAAAGAAGAAGCAAAAGTAGAAGCTCTTACCAAATATCTATTACAAGAGTACAAAGATATAACAGAAGTATCAAGAACAGAAGCTATGAGAATTGCCAACTTGGTCTACGAAGAAGAGCTAAACAGATTAAACAACATGTTTGATTTGAGCTCATTTGATGAAGAAACGTTAAAAGTTATAGAAAAATCAGCGTACGATAAGTCTATCAAAGAAGGTATCACAAGCGCTAAAACTCGCTCAATATTTGTATCTTACGCCAAAAAGTTTGGTATGGAAGTAACAGATGAGGATATAAAGAAATATATAGACGAACAAGTAGAAGCCTACAAAGACATGCTACCAGAAAATCAGAAAGATGAAGAATCTTTAAAAAGATTGAGAGAGAACATAGAAAACTACTTTTTAAGAGAAGATAGGAAGTCTGTGCTTATAAAAGACATACTTGCTTCTAAAGCTATGGACAAACTTTTAGAAATGGTTAAATTTAAAGAGAATGAATCTTTAAAGGAGGAAAACGTTGAGTAACGCTAAAGACTATCAGAAGATTATAGACCAACTTGTACCAATAGTAGTTGAGCAAACACCTCGTGGTGAAAGAGCCTACGATATATATTCAAGGCTTTTGCAAGACCGCATAGTTATACTTGGTTTTCCTATAGATGACCACGTAGCAAACCTTATAGTAGCCCAGCTTTTGTTTTTAGAAGCCCAAGACCCCGAAAAAGACATACAAATGTATATAAACTCCCCTGGTGGTTCTGTAACAGCTGGTCTTGCCATATACGACACTATGCAGTATATAAAACCAGATGTAACCACAATATGTATAGGACAAGCCGCTTCTATGGGAGCAGTGCTTTTGGCAGCCGGTGCAAAGGGGAAAAGGTTTGCACTTCCAAACGCTCGTATCATGATACACCAGCCACTTGGAGGCGTACAAGGTCAGGCTACAGATATACTTATACACGCTGAGGAAATAAAGCGTATAAAGCACATATTAAACACCATATTGGCAAATGCCACTGGTAAAAGCTTAAGACAAATAGAAAAAGATGTGGATAGAGATTACTTTATGTCTGCTGAAGAAGCTAAAAATTATGGGCTTATAGACAAAGTAATCACGAAGAGGGCTTAACATGGCTGGTAAAAAAGAATATTGTTCATTTTGCAACAAATCTTCCAAAGATGTACCGTTAATGATAGCGGGTCCAAATGGCATGAACATATGTAGCGAATGCGTAGAAAAAGCGATGGACCTAATAAAGCACCATGAGGCAGAAGAAGTTGCAAAAGAAGTAAGGTCTATACCAAAACCAAAAGAGATAAAGAAAATTCTAGATGAGTTTATTATAGGTCAAGACGAAGCTAAGAAAATTCTATCTGTGGCAGTTTACAACCATTACAAAAGAATACTTAGAAAATCCGACACAGATATAGAAAAAAGCAACATACTTCTTATAGGACCCACTGGAAGTGGTAAAACGCTTTTAGCAAAAACGTTGGCAAAAATTTTAAACGTACCTTTTGCCATAGCGGATGCCACTACCCTTACAGAGGCAGGTTACGTCGGAGAAGACGTGGAAAACGTTTTAGTGAGACTCTTGCAAAATTGTGATTACAACATAGAAAAGGCCAAAAAAGGCATTATATACATAGACGAAATAGACAAAATAGCTAAGAAATCTGGTCATAACCCCTCTATCACAAGAGATGTATCAGGTGAAGGCGTACAACAAGCTCTTTTAAAAATCATAGAAGGAACTATAGCAAATGTACCACCTCAAGGTGGCAGAAAACACCCACACCAAGAGTTTATACAGCTTGACACTACCAATATACTGTTTATATGCGGTGGGGCTTTCGTAGGTTTAGAAGATATAATAAAAAGAAGACTTGGCAAAAGCACCGTGGGTTTTGAAACAGAAATTTCAAAATACAAAGAAGAAGGCAATATACTATCGCAGGTAGAACCAGACGACCTTATAAACTTTGGACTTATACCTGAGTTTGTAGGAAGATTGCCGATTATAAGCGTGCTAAATGAACTAACAGAAGAAGATTTGATAAGAATACTAACTGAACCTAAAAATGCTGTTGTTAAACAGTATAAAGAGCTTTTAAGAATGGAAGGTATAGAGTTAGAGTTTACAGAGGGCGCTTTAAGAGAAATTGCAAAAGAGGCTATAAAGAGAAAAACCGGTGCAAGAGGACTAAGGGCTATAGTAGAAAAAATCATGACTGACATTATGTATGAAGCACCGTCTTTAGTAAACGTAGAAAAGATAGTTATAGATGAGAACAAAAAACCAGTTTATATGTATAAAAAAGCTGGTTAAGTAAGGCCAAAGCGCTTCACAAAGCCTTCAAATATTTCCAGTGAGCGTTTATGGTCTTCTCTTAGTCCTAAATCAAGGCATTCGAGAAAGTATTTCTTAAAAAAATTAGTATCAACAAAATAATATTTTTTAAATACCTCAGCCTCTAAAGAATTGTTTTTTAGCTTTTCATAAAAAAAGTTTATAGAATTTATCACATCCTCTTTTAGCTTATCAAAGGATTTTAAAGAGTTTTTCTTGTATGTAAAAAGCGCAAAAACAAAGCCAACACCATATCTTTTAAACCATTCTTCACCTAAGTCCACAAAACTCTTATAAGCCTTAGAACGATATTCTTTTATAGCTTTATCGCCTATGTAAAGAATTGTATCTGCTTTTTCTTCGTCATCTACGTAGTTTGGTTTTAATTTTAAAATCTCCTCTACATACCATCTTGTCAATACCCTTGAAGTAACAGAATCTTTTGTAAGATAAACATTTTTTATATAATCTTCTTTCAAAAAAAGCAAAACAGAACATACCATTTCCTTACCAGATATGGAAACGCCATCAAGGTATGCGTACTTATCTTTATCTTTCAAATATACGGCAGACGATAATATGCCTATGTCTATTTTATCTTCTTCAAGCATTTTAAAAAGATCTGAAGGGTGTCCTTCAATTATTTCGTAGTTTGAAATATTATAAAACATAGGAAGCGTGTTAAGATAAGATACTTTACCTACTTTTATCATTCAATATAATTTGAGCATTCTATCAAACTTTGCAACTTGTTTAAAGCTTTTTTAGAAAAAATGCTCTCTTTTGCCATCTCTAAAGCTTCTTCAAAATTTATATCACCAAAAGCCATAATACCAAAGCTGGCATTTATAAGCACTACATCAAGAGCGGTTGATGGCTTACCACTTAAAGCCATATTGAACAAGCTTAAACTTTCTTCTACATCTTCAACTTGGATATCTTCTATATTTTTAAAAGAAAAACCATACTTTGTGGGATCAAACTCAAATATATCAACATCATCTTTTGTTTGTTTTGCCACAAGCGTTTTTGAGCTTATAGAAACCTCATCCATACCGTCATAACTACTAAACACAAAAGATTTTATGTTACCTAAGACTTTTAACACATAAGCTATTTTTTCCACCAAAGATATATCGTAAACACCCATTATCTGCCTTTTAGCACCAGCAGGATTTGAAAGAGGTCCTACGAGGTTAAAAACAGATTTTATTCCAAGTTCTTTTCTTGGTTTTGCTATATTTTTCATAACGCTGTGATGAGAAGGCGCATAGATAAACCCAATACCAACTTCTTTTATGCATCTTGCTATATGGTTTGGTGATATATTTATGTTTACGCCAAGCTTCTCTAGTATATCGGCGCTCCCACACTTTGAAGATATGGATTTATTGCCGTGTTTTGCCACTTTAAAACCAGCGCCAGCTATAACAAATGCACTAGCTGTTGATATGTTGAAGGTAGATTTTCCATCTCCACCCGTCCCGCACGTATCTAAAAGTTCTTCCTGATTGTCTACTGGGACTTTTAAAGCTTTTTCTCTAAAAAACTTCGCTATCTCGCTAATCTCTTCTACAGTTTCTCCTTTTAACCTCATCCCCATTATGAAAGCGCCCATCTGAGCTTCTGTGGCTTCGTTTGAAGCAATGGATTCTAAAGTTTGCCTTATATCTTCTTTTGTTAGATTTTCTTTTCTTGATAACTTAGAAAGAACATTTATCATTTCATGCCTGTAGAGCCAAAGCCGCCATCTTGTCTTTCTGTGTTAGAGAGCTCTTGTACTTCTACTACTTTTGCCTTTAACACGGGGGCAATAACCATCTGAGCTATTCTCTCACCTTTTTCGATAATCACTTCTTTGTCTGATAAGTTTATAAGTATGACTTTTATTTCGCCTCTGTAGTCTTGGTCTATGGTACCTGGGCTGTTTAAGACGGTTACACCCTTTTTAAGAGCCAATCCGCTTCTTGGTCTTATTTGAGCTTCATAACCCTCTGGAAGCTCTATAGCTATACCAGTAGACACCAAAACTCTTTCCAAAGGTCTTATCACTACCACATCATCAACGCAAAAAAGATCCATTCCAGAAGCACCAGATGTGGCATAAAAGGGAAGGTATGCATCTTCCCTTAGTTTTTTTACTAAAAGCTCCATAAACTATCTTTTTTGGTATGGCTTTTTATAATCTTTCTTTGATCTTTCTTGGTTTTCTGGCTTTTGATAGTCTGGACTACAAAGGTTTAACCTGTTTTGCTCGTCTATAGCCATAACTTTTACTTTTATAGTATCACCAACGTTTATAGTAGGCTTTTCAGTCATAGCAGACGCATGTAACAACCCTACTTTGCCAGGTAGCACTTCTACAAACAAACCGTAGTTTTCTACCCTTATTACTTTGCCCTCGTATACACCGCCTACTTCTACCTCTTGAATTAAAGAGTTTATAAAATCTGCAGCCTTATTGACAGCTTCTATAGTAGGTGCATTTATATAAGCGTTAGAACCATCTATCCATACGCTTGCACCAAACTGCTCTTTTATATACTTTATGTTCTTTCCTGCAGGACCTATAACAAGACCCACTTTGTCCTCTGGAATTTTCATCACTTGAGCTTTAGGAGCATATTTAGATACCTCTTTGTTTGGTTCTGGTATTGCTTCATAAAGTTTATCCAATATAAACATTCTTGCTTCTTTGGCTTGGTTTAAAGCTTTTACCATTATATCTTTGCTAAGACCTTTTATCTTTATATCCATTTGAACGCTTGTTACTCCATCCCTTGTACCAGCTACCTTAAAATCCATGTCTCCAAGGTGATCTTCATCTCCAAGTATATCGGTAAGTATTATAAAGTTATCACCGTCTTTTATAAGCCCCATGGCTATGCCAGCTACATGCTTTCTCATCGGCACACCGGCATCAAAAAGCGCCAAAGAACCAGCGCACACCGTAGCCATAGAGCTTGAACCGTTGGATTCCAAAATATCTGAAACCACCCTTATTATATAAGGGAAATCCTCTTCTTTTGGTAAAAGAGGCTCTAAAGCTCTTTCCGCCAAAGCACCATGGCCTATTTCTCTTCTTCTTGGAGGACCCCAAGGTCTTGCTTCACCTGTACTAAAAGGCGGAAAGTTGTAATGAAGCATAAACCTTTTAAAAGTCTCACCTTCAAATATTGTTTCTACAAGCTGGGCTTCGTCTTTTGGTGCTAAAGTAACAGTGGCTAAAGCTTGAGTTTGTCCTCTTGTAAAAACGGCAGACCCGTGTGGTCTTTCAAGCGGATGCATCTCTATGGTAATTGGTCTTATATCTGTTTCCTTTCTACCATCTATACGTTTTTTGGATTTTAAAATTTGCTCCCTCATCAGCTGGCTTTCTAAATCTTTAAAAGACACTGCAAAATCAAACTCTTGCTCTTTGGATATGCCTAACTCTTGCATAGCTTGAGTGTAAATGTCTTTTAAAGCTTTACCTCTTTCTTTCTTATCCTCTATATTAAAAGCTTCTAAAATCTTTGAAGAAGTAACTTCTTTTAGCTTATTTGCCATCTCATCAGATAAACCCACATGGCCTATGGGTTTCTTAGCAGGTTTTAAAGATTCCACAAGCTCTTCTTGAGCTTTTATAAGAGATTGACCTTTCTCGAGTCCAAAGAACAAAGCCTCTAAAAGTACGCTTTCTTCTACTTCTTTTGCTCCCCCTTCTACCATTACTATAGCATCTTTTGATATAGCCATTATGATATCTATATCGCTATTTTTACGTTGCTCGTAAGTGGGATTTATTACAAACTCTCCGTTTACCCTACAGACCCTCATGCCGGCTACAGGTCCTTCAAAAGGCACAGAGGAGCAAGTCAAAGCTGCTGAAGCTCCAGTTATAGCCAAAACATCTGGGTCGTACTTGTCATCTGCCGATAACGTAAGGCATGTAATCACTATTTCATTTAAAAAACCTTTTGGCACCAAAGGCCTTAAAGGTCTATCTATAACCCTTGATACAAGAACTTCTCTATCTGTAGGTTTCCCTTCTCTTTTTATAAAGCCTCCAGGTATTTTCCCCCATGCAAAAGAACGCTCTCTGTAATCTACCGATAAAGGCGCAAAATCTATGCCACATAGAGGCTCTTCTGATACACATACAGTAACCAATACCTTCGTATCACCTTGAGATATAAGAATACTACTATCTGCTTGATGGGCATACTTGTTTGCTTCTATATATATTGGATCTTGGTTTTCAATCTCAGCTTTTACCATCATACTCAATTCTTCACTCTCAAGTTAAGTTTTTCAGACACTTCAAGGTACTTTTGATAATTTTTCCTTTTAAGATAATCAAGTAGCGCCTTTCTTTTGTTTACCATAGCTATAAGTCCACGCCTTGAATGTAAGTCCTTCTTGTTTTGCTTCATGTGCTCTGTAAGCTTGTTTATACGCTCTGTTAATATGGCTATCTGCACTTCTGGTGAGCCAGTATCTTTTTCGTGATGTTGAAAACTTCTTATAAGTTCCCATTTTCTCTCTTTTAAAATAGGCATATCTAACCTCCAATTAATGTTTATCAGAACGGGTCCGGAGGGAGTCGAACCCCCGGCCTAGGGATTAGAAATCCCTTGCTCTATCCAACTGAGCTACGGACCCTTCTAAATTCATATATTATATCAAAAACCTAAAACTTTATCAATAATAATTTATATAATTTAACTTTTTATGCTCCCAGTTTTCAACAAAATCTAATAATTCATCTATTGGCATTGGCCTTGCCAACCAAAAACCTTGAACAATATCGCATCCTAAGGACTTCAGTACCTCAAACTGTTCTTTTGTTTCTACACCTTCTGCTATGGTTTTCATCTCAAGGTTATGAGCTAGTTCTATTATAGCTTTTGTGATAGATTTCGACTTTTTATCGTCCAATATGTGTCTTACAAAGGATATATCTATTTTAAGATAATCTATCGGCAAATCTTTAAGATAAGAAAAAGAACCATAACCAGTTCCAAAATCATCAATAGATATCTTAAAACCAGAGCTCCTAAGCTTTTCAAGTATAGATAAGGCTTTATCAAAATTTTCCAAAAATAAACTCTCAGTAATTTCTATATTTATACAGCTTGATAAATCTGTCTTCTTGTATCTTGAGGTAATATTTACGACTTTTTCATATACATCTTCATTTTTAAAAGAGATAGGTGATATATTGATAGATACTGGCACAAGTCTACCACGGTTCATTGGTACACTTGAAGAAAGCTTTATGCCATATAGATATTCCAAGTCCTTACATGCTTGGTTTATAAGCCAAGTCTCTAATTTTGATATAAGACCAGATTCTTCAAGTATAGGTATAAAATGCATAGGCGGAACAAAGCCAAGTTCTTCAGATTTCCATCTTGTAAGCGCTTCAAAACCAGCAATACAAAAGGTTTTTATATCAAAGTAAGGCTGATAATATATCACAAACTCTTCTTTCTCAAAAGCTTTCTCGAGATGTGTTTTGTAAAGTAGAAACTGGGAAGCCTTAGAGTTCAAATCAGCGCTGAAAAATACATAACTCCACTCTGTACCCTTCTTAGCTTTAGCTAAAGATATATCAGCACTTTTATACACCTCTTTGGCAGACTTTCCATTATCTGGGAAAATAGCTATACCCATTTGCATAGCTACACTTATAATATTGCCATTTATGTTGAAGGGTTGCTCAAAAGCCTCTTTTAATCTATCCAAAAGTATTATTACGTCTTCCTTGTCCTTTAAATCTGTCAAAATTATACCGAATGTATCGGAGCTAACCCTACCTATTATATCTGTTGGCCTAAATATATCTCTCAATCTCACGCCCACAGCTTTCAAAAGCTCATCGCCTATATCAAAACCATATACGTCGTTGATATAAGTAAATCTGTAGATATCCGCCAATATGAAAGCTCCAAGCTTATTGTAACTAGCCTTACCAGCGTTTATAGCATTCATCTCAGAAACCACGGCCGACGGCTCACCCCCCCCCCCCC
>ERZ1684502.21-NODE-21-length-55202-cov-145.644097_pt1 | contig 55202 bp, 59 predicted proteins | sample MGYA00580192_ERZ1684502 | MGnify/ENA primary metagenome ERZ1684502 (study PRJEB41476, sample SAMN13258264) | hydrothermal vent metagenome | biome: caldera [ENVO_00000096]; feature: acid hot spring [ENVO_00002120]; material: acidic water [ENVO_01000358] | place...
TTTCTCCCATGACTTGAAACGTAGAGTTTAAATTTTTAAAAATAGCGGTATATTCTGCATTAAACTTTTATCGGTGATAATTTGTGAATAAATTGCACGCCAAACTACTGACGCTAATAAAAGAGAAAGGTTGGGATGAGCTAACACCAGTTCAAAAACAAACATTAGAGCCAATTTTACAAGGGCATAATACGCTTGTTATAGCTCCCACTGGTTATGGAAAAACAGAAGCGGCTCTGCTCCCTATTTTTAACTTAATGCTTAATGAAAATGTGAAGCCAGTTGCTGTTCTATATATAACCCCACTTAAAGCGCTAATAAATGATATAACACTACGTATAGAATGGTGGTCAAATAAACTAGGATTTATTGTAGGTAGAAAACATGGAGAGGTACCCCAAAAAGAAAAGAGCTATAGATTGAAAAAAGTACCCCATATATTAGTGACAACCCCAGAAGGTTTAGAAATAGATTTAGACTGGGCAACTAAATTCAGAGAGTACTATAAGAACTTGAGATGGGTAATAATTGATGAAATTCATGAACTAATAGGATCAAAAAGAGGGGCTCAGCTCTCAATACTCCTTGAAAGATTAAAAGATTTTATAGGATATGATTTCCAGAGGATAGCACTTTCTGCAACTATTAACAATGAAGAATATATAGCTAAACTTATTTTTGGATCCTCTAGTAGGAGTTACAGTATAATTAGAGTAAATTCTGCTAAAAATATTGATGTAAAAATAACAAAAATTCCAAGCGAAAAAGACGTTTGGGGATCGGCGGCAAAAACAATATTGTCTAAGATGGAGAAACCAACTTTATTGTTTACTAATTCTAGATTTACTACCGAAAGATTACATGAGGAACTAGAAAAAATAGGAGCAAAAGACATTTATGTCCATCATTCTTCTATATCAAAAGAAGAAAAAATAAAAGTTGAGGAAAGTCTAAGGAGTGGAAAAGCAAACTTAGTAATTTGTACAAGAACGTTGGAGCTAGGAATACATGTAGGAGATATCAAAAAGGTAATAATGTATAGACCTCCTCCGTCAGTCTCCTCATTCTTACAAAGAATAGGAAGAAGTGGCCACGCAGTAAATGGGGTCTCAAGAGGAGAGATTTTATGCTTATATGATTTTGACGTATTAGAAAGCTTAGCCTTATATAAATTAGCTAAAGAAGGTAAGTTAGAAAAGCAACTTGCTTTCCCATACCTTGATGTTGTCGCAAGAGAAATAGTAGGTTTGGCTTTACAATATGATGAAATTGAAATTGATAAAGTGTATAAAATAATTAAATCCTCGTATTATTATAGAAACCTTCCTGATGAGAAAATTTCTGAATTATTACGTTATCTTGCTAAAAAAGAAATGATAAAGATAGAAAATGATAAGATTAAGTTAGGTAAAGCATTCTTTAAGATTTGGAGATTTGATAAAGATAATAAAATAAATTGGGCTAGGGAGTTTTCCGAATTTTTCTCTTTTATAAACACTGATGATACATTTTCTATTAGGTTTGAGAGCTCTCCAGTAGGCGAAATAGATGCAATTTACGTATATAGACATCTAAGAAATAACGATATAATAAGAATTGGAGGAAAGATTTGGAAAATAGTTAACATAGACTTTAACAGGCATTTGATAAATGTAGTCCCAGCAAACAACGGAGAAGGAGAAATACCCATTTGGAAAGGAGAAAATATATCTAAGTCTTCGCTTCTTACATCTGAGCTTCCTAATGTAATACGAGAAGTAGATACCGAAAATGAAATCTTAGATAAAGAGGCTTTAGAATCGCTGAAGAAATTTGTTGACTATTATAAAATCCATAATCTACCCTTACCCTCAAGAAGTGTAGTCTATGTAGAGAAGGATAATGATGAAATGATATATTCAACGATTATACCTGAAAAAGTCGCAAACACAATTTCACATATGTTACTTTACTTAGCAACAAAGAAATATAACTTAAATGTGTCATCTAGGGCTTCAGTATACGGCTTCTCCATAAAGGGTGTAGATGAAGATCTGTTAAAGGAAATATTATCGGTAAGTGATGAGAGAGAATTAAGAAAACTTATCATAAACTCTATAATCAGATCACCATTATTCTTTGCAATAGCAAAAGAAATTCAATACAGCTTTGGAAAAATAGGCAAACTCGACCCTAGGGAAGACAAAATAATACTAGAAGAAGCTCTGAAGCAAACTGTAGCCAAATATTTCAGCATCAAAGGTACAATAAGGTACATAAAGAAACTTCAAGCCGGTAAAATTAAACTAATTCCGATAGAAGGACTAACACCTCTAGGAAAAGCAGTACTTACTCATACTCCTATAAGGCCTTGGATTTCTGATTTACAATTAAGAATATACCAAGCTTTAAAGGGGGGCGCATACACCGTAGAAGAATTATCCGAAATAGTTGGAATATCCAAGAAGACATTAGAGATGAAGCTGAAAAAGATGAGGAAACCAGAATCCAAATATAGAACTGTTGCATTCATAGATGTAGATAGTAACGAGACAAGATGGTGCCTTGAAGAGGATCTCAAAGAAATTGTTGAATCTGGAGATTATTATAATTCATTTAATCCAATCAATCTTGATGAAACTTACATTGCAGTTATTAGGGCTTATGAATCTGGAGGAACGACAGAGATTGTATTCAGGGTTAAAGATTTAGTTAAAAATTTAGATTCCTTCTTAAAGAAAATTCCATATAATGAGATACTAGAACTTAGAATTAAAGATCCTAATGATGCTTTAGTCTACTCAATATCCCCAAAATACTATTACGTTAATAAAAATAGCATTGGCTTTTTAGTGTTGAATGCAGTAAGTTTTATACAAGGACTAAAGTTTGGATGATGAAGCCCTTAAATATGAACGGTGATTCAGGCCCGTGTTACTGATAGACAGTTTTATTTTTCTTTCCTTCTAATCCTTTTACGAACTAAAAATGACAATAAAAAAGCCTAACGAGCTTTTAATAAGTAGAACAAAAAGCGTTGAAGACTACGTTTTAGATATAATAGTAATGTTTAATCAAGGAATTGATGAGGTGGAAATAAAAGGCTTTGGAAATAGCATAAACAAAACCGTAGCCGTATATAATATGTTAAAAGAAAGATTAGGTGACGGAGTAGTACTAGAACAAGCAAATATAGGAAGTGAAGTAAAGGATAGAAGAAGGATTTCATATATTAGCCTTAAGCTTAAGCGAGTTTACTAACTTCTGAGACAATCCTGATATTTCATCATATAGCTCTGTAATTACTTCATCAATATCAACAGCACCATTTGCTATCCTATCAACTTTCTGTAACAGTAGTTTCGTTCTGTTTTCATCTATGAACTCTTTAGCGTGTGTAGCTAAAAACTCATAAACATTTATACCTTTCTTAGTTGCTACTAGCATAGCTTTCTTTTTGCTCTCTATCACATAGCCATGTCTAATTAAAGTAGAAATTGTTTTTGCATAAGTGCTAGGCCTTCCAATTCCCTTCTCTTTCATACTTTTTATAACGTCAGCATACCCATATAATGATACGGTAGAACCTTTACTTATTAATGTGGAAAACTTCTCTGATAGATTATACGTTTTAATTGGATAAACAGTAGAGAACCCACCAGAAGCGCTTATCGGCAACTCAACTTCTATTCTCTCATCGTTAAGCAATATCTCATACCTTTCATATTTTACAACAGCAGGTTTCATCTGACTTGCGATAAATCTTCTAAATATTAGATCGTATAATTTAAAGTGATATTTTGTAAATTTTATAAAGTATTTATTTGGATTTTCCTCTATATCTTTAATTAGTCCTTCTAAGTCCATTGCAGAAGTGGGTCTTATTGCCTCATGAGTCCCTTCAGAGCCCCAAGATCTTGCTAAGAAGCTTTCAGATAAACCTTTAGAATCTAAATACTCCTTAGCTATTCCAATGCCTACTGCCGAAACATGAGTGCTATCAGTTCTATGATAGGTTATAAGACCTGATTCAAATAATTCTTGTGCTATCCTCATAGCAATAATAGAATTTATTCCTAATTTATTATATGCCTCTACCAATAGCGTGTCAGTGGTAAATGGAGGCAAAGGATTAGCTATCTCTTCTCTTTCCGACAATTTGTTTATTTTTACATTCAGTTGAGAAGCATATCTTTCAGCTTCTTCTTTACTATTAAAGAATCTCTTTATAGTATAATCTCCAAGCTTTATATAAAGTATCCAACCTAGATTTTTCTTATATTCTTTTGTCCTTTCAACTATCCAACCTAATACGGGGCCTTGAACTCTACCAGTACCTTGATTTCTGTCAAAGAATAACGTTTTCAGTGAGTTACTTAATTCAAAACCAATCCATCTATCTTCAATCCTTCTAACAACTTGAGATTTCACCAAGTTATAATCAATGTTAGTTTTATTTATTATAGCATCGATTATACCATTTCTAGTTACTTCATGGTATTTTATTCTATAAATATTCTTATTGTAAGGACTTATGAGCATAGCGACGTCATAGGCGATTTTTTCACCTTCTTGATCTGGGTCTGAAGCTATATAAACCTCGTCTACTTCAGTACTTAATTTTCTAAGTGCCGATATAATTTTTTCAGAGGAAAATATGAAGGTGGAACCGCAGTAAGGACACTTATCGCTTTTCATTGTAAAAGTTTTCCCACAACTATAGCATCTGTAAATTGGTGAATAGTTTGCAATAAATTTTTTCTCATCCTTTCTTACCTCAACGCCATGGAAGCCTATATTTTCTGTAGTTAAGTCAGTTATGTGACCTCTTGTTGCAACGATATTTGCAATTAGAATCTCATCGTTAACCATTATGATTGTTTCGTTTATTGGTATACCATATATTTCTCTTCTACTTGGCCTACCAAATAATCTTGCTATAGTTCTCGCTTTTGTAGGAGATTCTACGACTATTAGCACGGTCTTTGTAGTTATAGGCTTTTGTGAGGTTGAAGACTCTCTGCTTTTCTTTACTTTGTCTCTCAATTCATCAATATTGATATCATTAAAATCACTGAAGTTAACATTAATCACACTTTTTCTTAATTTCTCCATTAATATTTGTAATAAATCAAAGTCATCCACCAAAATTATACTAACGCCAAATGTTAGCCCATTGTTTACGATTCTGCTACTTCTGCCAGAAGCTTGAATATAAGTAGTAACGTCTGGAATTAAAACGTAATACTTGCCCCCGATTTTCGAAACAAGGAAATAGTCTCCTTTGATTTTTTGTATAGAATTATTCTTTAATTCATAGTAAATGTCCTCACGTAATTCTTCAATTTTACTTCTTATATCCTCTAGCTTTCCATTTAATTTCTCTTTATTCCTTAAGCTTATTTTCAGTAATTGAAGTTCGGAGGGTGATAAGAATATAATCCTTTTTCTCACGTCTTTGATATCAAGGCCTAATTTTTCTCCTATTTTAACCACTAAAGAGGGATTATTTAATGCATCATCAAGATTTAACCTAATTTTTGGAACTCCATAGAATATGACGTATTTAAGTCTTTTTGGCTCATCCAAGCCTCTTACAGCAACGCCGTAATAACTTGCGGAACCAACAAGGAAATCAACTTTTCCTTCACTAAACTTATCCATGAATTTCCTTCCTGCAATCGCTAAAGAGGCTGAATAACCTAAACTTTCTATGATGCCCTTTAGTTCTTTCATTTTTTCTTTGCCATATTCTTTAGATACAAGTATAAGTCCTCCACTATCAGATATCTTCTTTATCACATATCTTAAATCAAGAGATGCATAGTACAAATCTGCTATATTCCTTAAGTAAGTTTGTATAGTAGAGGGCTCAAAGCCTATAAGTAACCTTAATGCTTGCTGTTTTACCCCTTTTGGCTTTAATGTTGCACTTGCTACCAAAAATTGTGCATAAGGCTTCCAAGAGGAAATTTTATATTGTAATTCATTAATTCTCTCTCTCAGCTCTTTACTGTCATCAATTTTCAACATCCTCCTTAGTTTTATCAAGCTTATCGCATTTTGAAAAACGTCATCCGGAATCCCCAAAATCTTAGCTATAACTTCCGTAGACTTTCCGCTTTTTAAAATCATATCTGAATCGTCGACTACGACTAACTTGGGTTTTAAGAACTCATATTCTTCATGATGTTTAATAACTCTGCTAAATGTGGCTACGTTAATGAATCCATCATTAATGTTGTCACAAGCTACACGAGCACCCATTCCCCTTAATCTCGAGCAAATTTGATCCTTTAATGAATTAGTGGGAACAACATACAAAGAGGTATCATTAAAGTATAAGCTATAAACAAGAAGTGTTGTAGTTTTCCCCAAACCAGTAGGAGCTGACAAGGAAAAACTTTCGTTCTTAGCTAATCTTCTAATCCAATATTTTTGCAAACTCCAAGGCTCATTCTTTATAATTTTTCTGAAGAGCTCTATTATCTCTTCGTAAATTTCATTATCATAATAATACTCTGCAAAACCTTTCAATGTGGAGTTTTTAACTAATAAATCATATATTACTCTATAATCAAGACTTTCTACCTTACCGGGTAAACATTTTTCACATGGAATTCCTGCTGCTAAGTGCTCGTCATCTATAGGTCCTCCGCAATTAGGGCAGCCAAATAAGTAATTAATCTTTAACATCGCTAAGGTAGTAGATTAGACCGGTAAGATTTTATAAATCAAAAACCTAAGTGTTACTACGTTACCTAGTTTAAATATAGTTCCTTTAGATAACTTTATAATCCTTGTTCGTATTTTTATATTCGACAACTTGGGTGAAAACATGAGCGCGACAACTCCGACTCCAAGTAACGTAGTATTAGTTGGCAAAAAGCCAGTAATGAACTATGTATTAGCAGCTCTAACTCTATTAAACCAAGGTGTAAACGAAATAGTAATAAAGGCAAGAGGTAGGGCAATAAGCAAAGCTGTAGATACTGTAGAAATCGTAAGGAATAGATTCTTACCAGACAAAATAGAAGTAAAAGAAATAAGGATTGGCAGTCAAGTAGTAACAAGCCAAGATGGAAGGCAATCTAGAGTATCTACAATTGAGATAGCTATAAGGAAGAAAGCATAAACAAAGATAAAGCCTTTTTATTCGGCCTTTTCTTTAAACAATAGATTAATTAATGGCGGTTCACTATATCCTTTTAGTGATAAAATGCCAGAAAGTACGCAACCTTCTTATAAAGTAGTGTTTGAAGGTAGAGCAAAGATAGGAGAGATAATGGGTAATTTAGTTTCTATTCAGTTGAAACCAGAAGATTTCTCTAGTCCTCTATCGTTTCAAATGGCATTAACAAGAATATATAACGAAGTTCTAAATATGATGCAACAACAGCCTAAAATGCATTATGTTGCTGAAGTAAAGTTCAATGACTCAATGGGTAATCCAGTAGTTGTAGGGGTAGATTTTGGAGATAAAATACCACCCTTAAGCAAAAAAGATGTGAAGGTTAAAGTAATTATTGAGTTTTACGACGAAGAATGAGTCTTCTTTTCAGATACTTTAGTGAAATATCATTAAGGTATTCCTCAAAAGGAATTGCCCTATATTCCATTTTATCTAGTTTTACTATCAATCCTATTTTTACTAAATAACTAAAAGTATTTTTTATAACTTTTTTAGAAAAATAAGGGGAAAGTAAATCAAACACTTCACCTATATTAAATTTATCATCCTTAAATTTTCTACGAATTAAATAGTAAATTACTATTTCACGCTTTTTTAGCCATCTCATGATCAACAGCCTAGTTACTCATCACTTTTCAGACCTTACAAGGTTATATCATTCAAAAGATATTATATAATTAGGTTAAAATGCCTTATGTTGATAGAGAAGACAAGGTTTGTAAAGCTAATATTAATCTAGAAGCTAAAAAAGGAGATATAATAGTGACATATCCAGCTTTGTTAAAAGTGAATAAAAATCTGATAGTGTATCCTCCACTTTCTAAAATATCAAAAGAATGTGAGCAAGAGATCGAAAGCCCTGCATGGGTCGAGGGCTATAGGGTTTCTGGAAATGAGAAAATAATTGAAGCTCCTTATAAAGAAACTAAATTAGTTAAAGGGGAAATAGAGGTCTTATGCAGTAAAATTTTAACTGCATTTACACTTAAGAAAATACTTGGAGAGATAGAAGTACAGGTTAATGTTGGTGAAATAATTGGTTATCCTATAATCTCGATTGGCGGTTTTCCACTAGTAAGCATAAATAAAGATGCTGTAATTGTTTATATTTCACCCAAAATACCTATACTAAAAACCTTTCTCTACTCACTATTCTATTATATTTCTTCATCTTCAGAGGAATTAGAGTAAATCTCAAGCCCAAATGTAATATCTTTTCTTTTGAATGCTTGATATTCTTCTGCAGTACCTTTTGTAACTATCTCATAAAGTCTTGCTACTTTTCCATCAGCAGGTCTTAATAATCTGCCTAACCTTTGTATAAATTGCCTTCTTGAACCTGTTCCAGTCACAATTATTCCTACATTTGCATCTGGTATATCTAATCCTTCGTCTCCAACTGTTGTTAAAACTAATATTCCTGCCTTTAATGATCTAAATAATCTTAGAATTTTTTCTCTTTCTGATTTGCTTGTTTTCCCAGTTATAAGATAAGCATTAAACTTCCTTGCAATCTCTTCTGCTTGCTCGACATATTGAGTGAAAATTAGGATCTTATTCCCACTTTCCTTCTTTATTATTTCGTCAAGGGCCTTTAGCTTATTTTCAGCTAAGTTAACAATTTTTTTCATCTCGTTATAGATCTTCATTGCCTCTATAGCATTTTGATTTCCTTCCTTAACAAGTTGAAGAAGCTCAGAAACTTTCTTCCCTCCGGATAATTTCCTAAACTGAGATAAAAGTGAAGAATATTTCATTCTTTCTGAGGGAGTTAGCTCAACTCTAATTTGTATTAGTTCATAAGGTGCTAGATACCCTTTCTTAATAAGCTCTTGCGGGGATTTATAATAGATAAGCCCACCCATTAACTTAAATAACTCTTCATGTCTACCATCTTCTCTATATGGTGTGGCTGAAAGACCAAGCCTTTTTGATGCTAAGCAATGAAGCGCTATTTCCTTAAACTTATCAGCCGGCAAATGATGAACTTCATCAACAATTAGTAAATCAAATTTCCCTACAAGCTCTTTCATATGTCTAAATGCAGTATGATATGTAGTTATGGTGATTGGTCTAATTGTCTTCTCTTCTGAATAAAATAAACCTACATCAGTCCTCTTAGCATCTGTAAATTTGAAAATTGAATCTCTCCATTGTAACATTTGTTCTTTTGTATAGGTAACTATGAGAGTTGACTTCTTTACTTCAGCTAGAATTGCAATCCCAATAACTGTCTTGCCAGCACCAGTAGGCAGGGAAATGACGCCAGAACCCTTTTCTTTCCACACATCTACTGCTTCTTTCTGATAGTCCCTTAATTCCCCCTTAAAATTAATGTTAAGATCTTTTATCTGAAGCTCTAATTCCTTTATCTTTAGCCCATTTTCTTCTAGCCTATTTTTTATGAAATAGTAATAATAAGGGGCTGTGACATAAAATTTGTTTAATTTATCATATTTTACTATACCACTTTCCTTATAGTCTTTAATTAATTCTAGGATAAATGTGTGAGGTTTTATAATTAATTTATCATCTTTTAATTCAAATTCTACGTCATATTGGGGCAAATATTTTGAAAGTTCCCTTATCTCATCATCACTTAACTCTACACCGAGTTCTGAGAGGGTAGAAACTATATCATCTAATTTTACTTTATTTTTTCTTGCTCTTTCTATATCTATAATGAATTGAGACCCTTTCTGATCTCTAGTTACAAACCTAGAGAAAGTAAGTAATTTTTTAAATGTATCTTCATCAACCCATTGCCGTATGTAGAAAGTCTTCAAGCTCACCTTTAATCACTTCAACATAAATAATCTTTATATCATTACCATATTTACTAATAAAATCTTTCAAATTAAGGATTTGGCATATAAAATAGGTATTACCTGTTTCTCCTTGTTTAAACATGCCTATGAAACGCAAATCTTTATCAGAGCATTTTTTATTAGTATATAACAAAACATCTGAGATTTCTTCGAAATAAGGATCAACCTTAAGTATTATTCCGTCTCCGTTGCTAAGAGTTAAACCTATAAATGTCTTGCCTAATTCCTGGCACTCTGCAATCCCATAAAACAAAGCTTCTTCAAAGCCTTCCCACTTTATTATTTCTAGTATATCTTTAGCTTTCATCGATTTTTTATTTCTTCCAAGCTATCTATTAAATATGTCTTATATTATTGCCTTAACAACTACCAATGGCATGGAAAGTGCTAAAAAGATAGCAAAGACTTTAGTGGATGAGAGATTGGCTGCCTGTGTAAATATTATACCATATGTAAAGTCTTATTATGTATGGGAAGGTAAAACGACAGAAGACGATGAAACTTTATTGATTATAAAAAGTGAAGATAGTCAAAAGGATAAGCTTATAAAAAGGATAAAAGAGCTTCACCCTTACACTTTGCCAGAAATTATTATAATAAACTTTAATGAAGGTTTGCCAGATTATTTAAAATGGATTAGTGAGAGTGTGAAAAAAGATGAAAGTAGAGGTTAACGATCAATTAATTTCCAAGTTGCAAAATCTTGCATTAATTGAATTAAGTGCAGATGAAAAGGAAAGAATAAAGAAAGACATAAAAAACATCCTTGAATTCTTTGATAAGCTAAATGAATTAGACTTATCTAATGTAGAACCTCTTTTTCATCCAGTCTCTTCTGGAAAACTAAGGAAAGATGAAATACAACAGCCATTAAGTTTAGATGACGCACTTAAAAACGTGAAAAGAAAACAAGACAGTTACATAATAGGGCCGGCAACGTATGGTGAGTGAAATGATATTAGAGACGGTTGAAAAATTACGCAACGGAGATTTAGATCCTGAAGAGTATGTAGAAAAAACATACGAAAAAATAAATAGGATAGAAAGTAGAATAAAAGCGTTTATAACTATTAGAGATAAAGAAGAAGTAAAAAGGGAAGTAAAAGAAAAAGTAAAAGAAAACGGTAAACTAAGCGGAATATTAATAGCAGTAAAGGACAACATATCAACTAAAGGAATTAGAACTACTTGTGCCTCAAAAATGTTAGAAGATTATATCCCTCCTTTTGACGCCACAGTTATAGAGAAACTGAAGAGAGAAGGAGCGGTAATTTTAGGGAAAACTAATATGGACGAGTTCGCAATGGGTTCGACCACAGAGACCAGTTATTTTGGACCTACTAGAAACCCTTGGGATTTAGAAAGAACTCCAGGAGGTAGCTCTGGGGGTAGCGGTGCGGCTTTAGCTGCAGGAATAGTAGATATTGCATTAGGAAGTGATACTGGAGGTTCTATTAGAGCTCCTGCGGCTTTTAACGCTGTATTTGGATTAAAACCTTCTTATGGTACAGTTAGCAGATATGGCTTAGTAGCATATGCAAATAGCTTAGAACAAATAGGCCCAATGGCCAAAAATGCAGAAGACCTTTCCCTTCTTTACTCAATTATATCTGGAGATGACCCAAGAGACGCAACAACTATCTCAACAACCCCAGAAATGATTGAAGATGTTGAGCTGAAAGGAGTTAAGATGGGTGTATTAAAAGATATTGTTGATGCCTCAGATAAAGCTGTAGTTTCTGTATTTAATAATGCATTAGACAAGCTTAGCTCTGAAGGGGTTGAAATTGAAGAAACGAAATTAGGCTATGCAGATTATGCTTTACCTGCATATTATATTATTGCAATGGCTGAGGCAAGTTCAAACTTAGCTAGATTTGATGGTGTTAGATATGGTTACAGTAAATATGGAGAAGGGAATTGGAGGGAAACCTTTGCTAAAAATAGAGGAGAAGGTTTTGGAATAGAAGTAAAAAGGAGAATACTTCTTGGCAGTTTTATATTAAGTGCAGGTTATTATGAGGAGTTCTACATTAAGGCATTAAAAGTTAGAAGATTAATAAAGGATAACCTAGATAATTTGCTAAAGAAATACGATGTTATAGCATCGCCTACAATGCCCATATTACCACCAAAAATTGGCGAAGTTATAGATGACCCAATAAAGATGTACGCAATGGATTTAAACACAGTAATAGCTAATCTAGCTGGTTTGCCAGCGCTTTCACAACCTGCAGGATTTTATAATAATTTACCAGTAGGTCTACAGCTAATGGGTAAGTACCTTTCAGATTATTATCTAATGGCATTAGCAAGCAAAATAGAGAAAGTGTTAAAGCTTTACGATTTAACTGCAAATATAAGCTAAAGTTTTTAACCTAATGTGAGAAGTGTATTTGGATGGTAAGCAGTCTTAGGATTGATACTTTAAGCCTAATAATGAAGGAGCTAGAAAAGGAGAAGTACCACATTATTGGCAGTCATAGTGCATATAAAAAATGTCATTGGACTCACGAAGCTTTAACTTCTGGCAGATATTGTTATAAGGGTAAGTTTTACGGAATTGAAAGCCATAGATGTGTACAAATGACACCTACTGCTGCTTGGTGCTGGTTTAGATGCATCCATTGCTGGAGATTAGAGCCAGAGGATATAGGCATTGAGTGGGATGAAACTAAGCTACCCGTAGAAGACGACCCAGAATTTATAGTTGAAAAAAGTATAGAAGAGCATAAGAGAGCTGTATCTGGATACTTTGGAAGAGAAGGAGTTGATAAGGAAAAAGTTAAGGAAGCAATGAGTCCAAAACATGTAGCTATTAGCCTTACTGGAGAACCAACTCTATATACCAGGCTTGGAGAACTAATAAAAGAGTATCACAAAAGAGGTTTAACTACATTCTTAGTAACTAGCGGAGTAAGGCCTGATATTTTAGCAAGCTTAGATGAAGAGCCCACACAGCTTTTTGTGTCTCTTCAAGCACCAAATGAAGTAAAACATAAAATAATTAATAGGCCTATAGTTGCCAACTCTTGGAATTTAGTAATGAAAACATTAGAGATTTTGCCAAGTTTTAGCTCTCCCACTGTGATAAGAATGACTATGATAAAAGGATTTAACATGAGTGATGAAGACGCAAAGGAATTTGCAAAACTCATTGAGATAGCTCAACCAACATATATAGAAGTTAAAGCATATATGCATGTGGGCCCATCTACATATAGATTAAGCAAAGATGCTATGCCAAGGCATTACGAAATAAGGGAATTTGCAAAGAAATTAGCTGAATATACTGGTTATAGAATTCTTTCAGAACATGTGCCAAGTAGAATAGTATTGCTAAGTAAATTAGATAGACCTATACAAATTGGAAACGCATGGAGCGATAAATGGGACTGGAGAACTAAAGACGTAGAAGATGATATACATGGAGAATATAAGGAAGCAGAACTAGGTTGTACTGAGGGAGATACAATTTGAAAAGATACATTATTTGCATGTAAATTATTTAAATTATTAAACACAGATAAAGCAATCACACAAGCAGAAATTTCAAAAGAAACTGGTTTGTCTCAGCAAACAATCTCTAGGAAACTAAGAGAATTAGAGGAAGATGGAATAATTCAAAGAATACTTACTAAGGAAGGAGAGTACATTAGGCTTACTGATAAAGGAGAAGAAGAGCTGAAAAGTTGCATAGAAGATATCCTAAACTTGATCCTAAGGACAAAAGTAATCCATATTAAAGGAAAGGTTACAAGTGGTTTAGGAGAGGGTAGAATATTCCTATCAATACCATATTACAAAGAGTCCTTCAAGAAGTACTTGGGCTTTGAGCCTTATGCAGGAACTTTAAATCTTGTTATCTACGATAGAATATCATTAGAAAATAGACTAATACTTGATATAGCGAGAGGGATAACAATTCCAGAATACAGAGAACCTAATAGAGTATTGGGAAGTGTGAAAGCTTTCCCTTCATCAGTAAACTCTTTGTCTCCAGCTGCAATAGTAATCCCCTCAAGAACAACTCATCCAAAGAGCGTAATAGAGATTATATCTCCTTATTATTTAAGAGAAAAGCTAAATCTAAAAGATGGTGACGAAATTTCAGTAGAAGTTTATCTTTGACCACAATACCTTTTTACTATCTCTTGAATTATGGATGACGTACTTGAGTGTTCCCAGTTATTTATTCTTTCCTTCATTCTTACAATTTCCACATTTTCTAAACCTCTTTTCCTTAACTCCTCTTTTAATTTCTTTTCATCAACTTTTTGGTCAGGACCTAAGAATATGATATCTGGTTTGACTCTTTCAACACTTTTCAGAAAATCATTTTCATCTCCTAAAAATGCATCATATACATATCGAATACTTTTAACAACTTCTAACCTTTGCATTTCATTATTTATTGGTTTTCTTCCCTTTACTTTTTCCGAGTTTTTGTCTCTAGCTACAGAAACATAAACTCTCCCATATAAAGATGCTTCCCTTAAAAACTCTATATGTCCAGGATGAATAATATCAAAAGTACCCCCTACAAATACTTTCTTGGATACTTCTGATTCAATGTCCAAGTTCTCAGTAAATATCACAGCATCTAAAAGGCCTTCTGCATAAACTACGTCAATGAGAGCCGTTACTTCGTCTCCTTTATTTAAATAATATTTTGCATCATCTGTATATTGTTTAGCTAGGTCTAGTATTTTCCTATATTTATCATAGATTGGGCCAGAAATTTTTTGTAATCTTTCTTCCATGCCTTTTATATATTTTTCTACTCTTTGCCTTATTTCATTAGACATTTTAGAGCTTCAACCTCCATAAAGTGTAGTTTATCTGTAGGAAATACAATAATATGAGGTGGGTCTCTAAATTTATAATTTAGTGCTTGATCCACCCTTAAAGCTATTACTTCTTCGTCCTCGCAACCAAGTCTTTGTCCTACAATTAATATTCTGTCATTCCTGATTAATCCTTTATTTTCTATTTTTTCCATTTCTAATAATAGTTTCACAGCTTCATTTGCAGTCATAGCCTTATTTTCCTTTAAATCCAAATACAAAATGGTATGCAATCCTCTGTTAAAGTTCTCATAAATTACATTATAAGGAGTTGTATCTATCTTGTTATCGCTTGGATAAACTATAGTGACTGATTTACCAAACTTATAAGAAGAAAGCATAGACTTAGAAATGATATAACAATGGACTGAAATGCCTGGAAGAATGAAAGTGGAATAGCCTTTGTTTTTAGCTTCTACGACTAAACTAACGTGAGTAGTAGCTATCATAGGGTCTCCGATAGTTACTATACATACACTCTCTTTTTCTCCTAACATGTTAAAGATTTCCTTCATATTATTTTCTATGAAATTTCTGTCTACAACTCTAATGTTATTATTAAGGCTCCTAAGAAACTCTTCATTTATGTCGCAAGACATAGAAGTATAGGCTTCAAACAGAACTACGTCGCAAGATTTTATTTCTTCTATTGCCTTTTCCGTTATTAACTTTCTTGACAAACCTAACCCTATTAGTTTTAGCATAGACATCATTCAAACTGAAATTTATTAGCATAGAATCGAATAAAAGGGTAATGATAAGTTTAATTGACGACATTTACATTGATGAGGACTTACCAGTAATTTATATAAAAAGGCTTAATGCAATAGTGCTATCAGACGTTCATATAGGCTATGAAGAAGAGATGGCATCAAAAGGAATATTTATACCTAAAGTTCAAAAGAAAAGATTTCTTAATATAGTTAATAGGGCTATTGAAATTTTCAAAACAAATAGAATAATAATAAATGGAGACCTAAAACACTCTTTTAGTAAATTGACTAAGCAAGAAAAAAGCGAATTAACCGAAATCTTCCAAGAGCTAAAGGATAAAGGAATAGAAATTATTATTATTAAAGGAAATCATGATAATTATATTTCTTTAGTTGCAGAAAAATTCGATAACGTAAAACTCATAGATTCATTATCAGTTGATAATCTTTTCATATTCCATGGTCATAGTAATATACAAGTAGAAGAAAACAAAATATACATAATAGGTCATGAGCATCCAAGATTAGGATTGAGAGATAGACTAGGCTTTACAAGGAAAATGCCATGTTTCCTATTAGCGCCACTAAAAAATAATTCTAAAGTACTTGTATTACCTGCAATAGGAATATACCAGGCGGGAAATGATATTTCCTTAAATCACTCAAATTATATGTCTCAATTAATGAGAGAATATGCAATTCTAGAAAAAGCAAAACCTTTTGTGATAATCGAAAAAGAAGGGATCATGGAATTCCCTGAGTTATATCTTTTAAAGGACATCATGGTTTAAATAGCAACTTATAAATGGGTATTTATAAACTATTTTGTAGGTGACCAAATATACCAGAAATACCTTATAAGGCAGTAGTAAACATAGAGAATATAGTTGCAACTGTAACTCTTGATCAGACATTAGATTTATATGCAATGGAGAGAAGTGTGCCAAATGTTGAGTATGATCCAGATCAATTTCCTGGATTAATATTTAGACTTGAAGCACCAAAAGTTACTTCACTTATATTTAAATCTGGGAAAATGGTAGTTACTGGAGCTAAAAGTACAGATGAATTAATTAAAGCTGTTAAGAGAATTATAAAAACATTGAAGAAATATGGAATGAATCTTACTGGAAAACCAAAAATACAGATTCAAAACATAGTTGCATCAGCTAATTTGCACGTAACTGTTAACTTAGATAGAGCTGCATATCTTTTAGAAAACAATATGTATGAACCAGAGCAATTTCCTGGATTAATATATAGAATGGATGATCCGAGGGTTGTCTTATTGATCTTTAGTAGTGGTAAAATGGTAATTACTGGAGCTAAGAGAGAAGAAGAAGTACATAGAGCAGTAAAGAAAATATTTGATAAATTAGTAGAGCTAGATTGCGTAAAGCCATTTGAGGAAGAGGAGTTAGAGTTTTAAATCTTGGATATAGGTGTTACACATGACACTAAAACACGGAAAATATATTTATGTACAATTAGACAAAAACAAATTTGTTAAAATAAGATATATAAAATCATATGAAAAGTCTGAGAAAGCCAATGATGTAAATGCCTACATATTACTTAACAAGATAGTAACTAAAGTAAGTAAAAAAGCAAAAGTTGTAAAAATAGAAGATTTACCAGTAGAGGTTAGGGATAAATTGCCTAAGTAAATTTCAAATGTTTTTCAATCATAGAAAAAGCTATATATAACGAGACAAGTCCTATAGTTATTATTGAAAGAAAAATTATATTCTGAAGGATAGTTCTACTTTCTAAATTTTTTGATATTGTTAATATCATTAAATATATCATTATAACTGAAATTATCTTAAATATGTCATGCCAGACCCTTATATCTCTGTTAGTGATTTTGCTTATTGCCTTAGCTCCAAATAAAACAACAATTGCAAATGTAATAAAGGGAAGTACAGTAGTTAAGATTTCAATAAAGTATGAAACTGTTGAAATACCCCTTATCGATATTGCTACATAATAACCTTCTATTATCCCTATAATGGTAGATATTATAGAAATTATAGCTGCAATTACCATGATTGTTGAATTTTCCCACCACTGTTCAATATACTCATCTATTCTAAGCCCTCTACCTAATAACGCTAAGCCTATAATTATTAATATTGAAGGGGTGGCGTAAGCCATCAAATTAAGCAAAGAAAATATCCCTACAACAATCAAAATTAACCCCGGAACACCTAAAAAAAACCTAGCAAATCTGGGCTCTGAAATTGCTTTCTTAATATATTTACCTAGTAATGCATAAGTTTCCTCTATTCCTCTATATTGCTCCACTAATACTCTCTCTATGCCTATGACTTTTAACCTTGATTGAATTATTGGAATCGCTTTTGCATCTTCTGGGCTATCATAAACAATTATTGCCTCTTCTGCCTTTGTAGCATTTATTGCCTCATCTAACTTCTTAGAAAAATCAATTTGACCCTCTACATCGCTCTTTTCTGAACCGGAAATGAATGCAATCTCTACATCCATATTATCTTTCTTCAATTTTTTGAAAATGTTGTAAGCTACAACCATTGTATTGAAATCTGAATCTGTAGGAATTGTTTCTGCAGCTATATCTATTGCTTTTTTAACTCTTTCCTCTCCAATTATAGGGGTTGAGAGTCCTATCCTACCTAAGTCGTCGTCAATGTCAACGTATATTACTAGAATCTTGCTCATTACTATCTTTATCATTGTAATACAATATTAAAAGTTCATCAAAAGTTAGCCTCTTGTTACTCTTTAGTTTTTCCTCAACCTTCTTACGCTTACTCTCTATTAACTCTTTATTTACGTTCTTTAAGTCTTGTTCATATATCTCATTAATATTTTTAGATTTTAGCATCTCTCTTATCTTCTTTAGCTCTTCTCTGTACTTTCTTATTTCTTCTTTTTTAGCATTAATTTTGTTTTTAAGATCATTATTTTTATTTATAAGCTCATTTAGCTGATTATTAAGTGCTTCTATTTCTTTGCGTATATTGTCCCTTTGGCTCTTTAATTGTTGATATATTTTTACTTTCTCACTAATTTGGTTCCTTAATTCAACTATGCGTTGCCTAATAGTTGATAACTCAACCCTTTTTGCTAATAGCTCCGCTTTACTTTCAGTGCTTTTCTCTTTTATTTGAGCCAATTTCTTCGCAATTTCTAACTTTTTCTCAAGACTTGCAATTCTAAGTATAATTTTCTTCTCCTCGTCAAGTGATAGGCTCGATGTTTGAAGTTTCCACTCTAATTGCTCTATCTTTCTTAGAATTTGCAAAGGATCCAGTTTTTCTTTTACCTTATCAACATTCTTCAGTTGCTCAAATTCTTTCTTCAGTTCATTAATTACTTGCAATAAACTCTGCCTTTGAGCGGAAAGTTGTTTTATTTCTTCACTCTTAGCCTTTAGTTCATTTCTTAGTTCTTGTATTTGGGTTCTTATCTCTCTAAGCTTGGCTACTTTTTCCTTTTTTTTGCTCTTTATTTTCCTTATATCTTCTATTACTTTTTCCCTTTCCTCTCTTAACTTTCTTAGCTCCTCGGAAGCCTTAGACAATTTTTGTTGAAGCTCTTCTTCGGATTCTATTGAGTTGCTCATCTGAATATCACTATTACCTAGAGTTATTATAGTTATTTCTACTTACAAATTTAAGCTTTCAAACCAATAATCTTAATCCTAAGCCTAATAATACCTCATCTTCTTTTACTAGAGTATTATTATAAATAGTATCTAATATAATGAATGAGATGGTATAATTGTGACAAGAGTCAAACTTGTTGAAATAGGAGAGTATTACAAAGATACATTAAATGGTAAATGGCTATTAAAAGGGAATCCAAGCGTGGATTATGCATCTCAAGAATATAGTAATAAAATTTTAGTAGATGAGAAAGGTAACAAGGTAGGTAGAATACTTGAAGTTATAGGGAACGTAAAAGAACCTTACATACTTGTCCTGCCTTTGAGTGATAAAAAGCCTGAAGGAAAACTTTACGTTCAAATCAAGGAAAAAAGAGGTGGTAGAAGATGAAATGTCCTAATTGCGGTAGCGAAAGCATAACTTTTGATCATTCTAGAGGTTCATACATTTGTACAAACTGTGGTTTTGTTTTAGAAGATTATGTAATTGACCAAGGCCCAGAATGGAGAGCTTATACAGAAGAAGATAGGTTAGAGAGGGAGAGAACAGGATCTCCAATGACTGCTAAAGTTCATGATTGGGGATTAACTACAAAAATAGGTTATTCTAGATCAAAAGACAAGATAGATAAGATACAAAGATTAAGAATTATCCAGAATAAAATAAGGGTTTCAGCAAGGGATAGGAAACTAGTTACATATTTATCAGTTTTAAATGATGAGGCAGCCAAACTAAATCTCCCAGATTATGTAAAAGAGACTGCTTCATTACTAATTAGGAGAATAATAGAAGAAGGAAAAGAAAAAAGAATTGATATGTATGTTCTAATAGCTGCTGTACTCTATTATTCATGTCAAGTAAATAAAATACCTAGATCTTTACAAGAAATAAAGAATATTTATGGAATTTCTTCTACTGAATTATGGAAAGCCTTAGAGAGGGTACAGAAAGTAGCTAAGAGCTCATTAGAATTTAGACCAAATATAAAACCTACTGAGTTCATACCTAAAATAGTAGAAAAATTGAATTTGCCGCCTTATGTTTCAACAAAGGCTTCGGAACTATTAAACTTAATGCATAAACATGGACTGACTAGCGGAAAAGGGTATACTGCATTGGCTGCAGCAAGCATTTATTTGATTAGTGCACTTATGGATGTTAAGAAAACGCAAAAAGATATAGCTAATGCGTTAAATATAACTGAAGTAACTATAAGGAACAGATATAAGGAGATTGTGTCCAATTTCGATATAGAGGTAAAACTTTAAAAGACAATAAACTAAATAAGCAAGTTTTACAATATATAAATATAGCCAACACGGTGATTATATGGAAACATCCTCATCTTTTTATGAGGAATTAGCTTATCAAAAGATAAAAGAGGCTGGAGACAACGGATTACCGCAAAAAGATCTCATTAAGGAGCTTGGTCTCTCTACAAAAGAAGCTAGCATCATAATTAAAAAGCTTATTGAAAAGAAGAAAATAATCAAAAGATCTGTAAAAGAGAACGGAAAGAGTATAATAAAGTTATTTGCAATAGATGACGATGGTATAGATATTTACGTCTCTCTATCTTCTATTATAGAGATTCCTTGTTATACATGCAGAAATCTTAAAAAATGTGGCAATGGAAGTTACATCTCTCCATCATCATGTCCTCAATTATCAAAATACCTTCTTTCAAATGCTAAGTTATTTGGCTGATTTTTTAATACATGAAGTTATTTCATCCAGCTCTCTGTTAGTTTTTATCCCTCTATAATCAAAATGCGTATTTGTCGCCTCACCAAGGCATTTAATTAACTCTTCTTTTTTAGGTATGTTACTCTTAGTTCTTGATGCCAAGAAATCTATTCTATAATAGGGAGCTTTATACTTAGATTCCTCATATATTGTGTCTAATAGCTTTCTTATTATTTCATAATTTTCTAAGTAATCAAAATTTTTCAGATTTTCTCTTAATTTAGTCAGAAAATCTATATCCCATAAGCTCTCGCTCCAAGCGGGGCCATAAACTTTCATATCAGTATTGCATCTGGGGCATTTTTTCTTTTCTAAGTTCTCATCAATTTCTCTGAATCCACAGTTAGGACATTCATAATAATATTTCTGCTTATTTAGCAATTCGTCTGCTTTCTTTGCGCCTTTTTCTACTCTAAACAGTACCCTATAATAATACTCATGATAAAAGGAAAAGATAGGATATGCAGCTTTTTTGAGAATTGAGGCCTCTCTTATAACTTTAGCTATTAACCCCCTAATTCCAAGTTCCTTTGAGAATGATAATTTTTCGCATATTAAATCATACTTTCTTCTTGCTGAAAATTTTGAAGAGCATTCCAAAGCTGATAAGTCTGTTGCAGTAAAAGCTACATAACCTTTGTTTTTTACAGCATTTATTGCAGATAAAATAAATGGGGAGGGAGAGCCAAAAGGATCAATATCTATGTAGTCGGCCTTTATTTCATAAAGGAGCGAATTTGCGTCTCTATTTGTCACTTCCGCAACTACGTTATTTCTTTTTACATTTTCATTTATTAATTCTACAGCTAAAGGATTTTTATCGTTTAATATTAATCTTTCTATGCCTCCAACTTCAACATAATATCTTATGCCTCTAATTCCAGAGGCAGAAAGGGCATCAACAACTGTTTTGGGCTTTATAACACTTAGAAATAGAACACTTAAATCTCTATTTAATTTCATTTTAGGATTATAGAATACTGGAGCCCAACTAGGATCAAATACGCCGTTTTTCTCATAATCTTTTGGGTTAGGAATTAGTACTGATACTTTACCCTCTTTAACTTCAATCAAATTCATGGTTCATAATTTCGTTTTCAAGTAGAGTATTAAAGCCCTCTTTTTCATATAGCTTTTTATTTTTATTCTCTTTGGTCACAACAATTAATTCGGAACCTGTTTTTTCGCTAATTTTTCTAGCTTCATTAAATTTAATTAAAGATTCTGAACTATTTTGAGTTTCTATGGAGAAAAATATCTTTTTCTCTCCTTTTAATGCTATTATATCAACTGCAGTGAAACTCATATTAACTATTTTGAATCCTTTTTCTGAGAGTTTTGTGGCTATTTTATTAGAACTTTTTGAGTTATAGAGATGCTCGTCCTCATCAGTTATTCCAGTTGCTTTAAAACCGTCAAAAATGTTTCCTAGTATTTCCTCTCCAAAGATTTCAACGAGTTTTTCCGCAATATCTATTGATACATATGAATCTTCCCTTTCATATTCATAAATTGATATCCTAGATACTCCAAGAGCTTGAGCCACTTCACCTAAGCTTAAACCCATTTCTTCCCTTCTTTTCTTTAGCTCTTTCGAATTAATCTTAACAAAAATTCCTCCTCGAGTCTTATAAAGAAATATCTTCTCTCCATCAAGCATTTTCTCAAATGTTGCTACATTCATTTCAAATACATTACCTTTATCGTTTATTACCTCTTGCTCAACGTTCTCATCTATCATGATTGGAATACCAATACCAACCTTAGCCACATTCTGAAGATCTTGCTTAATTTTTGTATTTTTTCTACTTTTTGCTATTTTAACTATTATTCTGTTATTATTTCTACTTATGGCTATTAAATCAATAGACTTCTCTCTTTTATCTGGATAATTAATCATAGAGTAATCTAAAGATCTTTTAGCTAATGCTTCAGCAACCCTATCAATAGTATCCATATTCATCGACTTCATCGCTCATACTTATGGGACTTAATGTTATAATTATTAAAGATTTATACTCCTTTATTAATTTTTCAACATCGCTAGTACTTAAACCTAAGCTAACATCCTTGTTGAGTATTATAGATAATGCTTTCTTTTCCCATTCACTGCCATTAACTATATATTCTCCAGGAGTTAAAGTCTTAACAATAACAAAGGGAATTTTAACTAAAGACCACAAGTAAATTGGTACTTTCTGAGAAAGTTTATTTACTTCTTCCTTATTAAGTTCTTGTGTAAAGCCTCCATTTAATCTAATTTTCAACTTATTATCTAGCGCTTCTCTAATCGTTACAAACTCTTGCGGATAAAAATTTAAAAAATTCTTTAATCCAATTTCAAACACTTTATCTATCATTTATTTCCCCTTATATTTTGCTACCACCATGGCGTGGTCTTTATCATATGGATCTAGCTGTATTACTTGAAATACGTCAAAGTTGGCTTCTTTTAGCTTATTTACTTCAACTTTATATATTTCTGTGGGCTCTTTTGTAACGTCGATGCTTCTAGCCTTTATAGCCATCATTAAATAGCCTCCGTCTTTCAAAAAGAACCTTGCATTATATATTGCAATTTCAGTTTCATCTGGCTGTGCTATATCAACATATATTACATCAACGTCCTCTACTAGTGTTCTATAATATTGAGGGAATCTTGCGTCTGCAATAATTGGGAAGAGATTAGGCCTATGCTGAGCAACTAACAATAATTCTCTAACTACTCTGGGAGAGAACTCAACTCCATACACTTTGCCTTCGAGTTCAACAATATCGGAAACATGGCTGGCTGTTGTACCAGAAGCTGCGCCTAAATAAAGCACTTTTGTGCCTTTAACAATTGGGTTTTGTTTTAAACCTTTAAGGATAGCACCTGCAAGCTTGCTTCTAAATGCGTTCCATTCCCTATACTCTACGCCTTCCACTTTAAAAAGCCTCTCGCCATATACACTGTGTCCTGGGGCTAAATTCTTTGTGCAAAGCCTCGAAGTTCCATCATTAAATTCACACTTGAAAACATTCTCAAACTCTGTTTTAGTTACTTTAACCAATTCTGACATAAACCTCACCCTTTACTTTTTCTTTTTCTCTCCTTTTTTACCTTTCTCTTTTCTTTCTCCTTTACGTTCTGATTTGGGTTTTTGTTTCTGTTGTTCTGCAGGTCTTCTAGGTGGAGGTTGAGCGTATTTAGTCTTTATCTCTTCAATTCTCTTCTTTAATTCCTCGTTTAATTTATCTCCTATAAATCTTCCACTAAATGCATCAACTCTTGCAGCTATTGCCAACTTAGCTGCTAAAGCTCTAGCTATTTTGCCCCTTTGCCATCTAGGTGATCCGTGAATAGCGGGATATTGGAATATAACTCCATGTTTTGGTGGTTTTCCGCCTTTTCTTAAAGCCCTAAATAGTGCCTTTTCTGCACCTAAAACTTGAATTGTGCTTGCAGGCATTTTAGCTAAATCTTCTAAGCTCCCTGCAAGACTCAATAGTCTTGCTCCAAGCGTTGGACCCACTAGGGCTGTAACGTTGGGAGCAACTTCTCTCATAACAGAATCTATATAGTCTGTTAATTCTTCCCTAATTCTATAAAGATCTAGAATTATATCACTTAACATCTTTATTGCTTTAATATCAGCATCTGATACTTCAGCACCAATACTCTTTTTTGCTGCATCTGCAATTCTAACAGAAGTTTCTTTGCGTAAACCGAGTTCGATAAGTCCTTCTTCATTTATTTCATCTCTTTGTCCAAATCTTGATACTATAGAAGCATATAATCTGTGATCATCTACTAGCTTATCAAGCTCTGGAAAGTGAATGCTATACCATTCTCTTAGTCTTTCAGAAAAGAGATTTATTGTCTTATCAATGTCATCTATCGCTCTAATGGCTTGAATTGCTAGTAAGTCTCTTTTGCTTGTCTCACTTCTTAGTTTCCTTCTAGTATATTCAAATGATATATTATATAGAAATGAATACAACTCGTTTTCAGAAGAAACAAATTTAGTTTCTAAAGCAACTTTTGGTAATGATTGTCTGAAAATCTTACTTCCTAAATTATGAACTTCATAAGACGCCTTAACTCCTAATTGTTGCAAACTTGGAATTTCAGCTTCGTTTTCAACGACAACTTCTTCTGGTTTTAATTTCTTTATTAACTCTACAGTTGTAGGTAAAGGAACACCTTTTTCGTTCTCAATTAATGCCTCAACAACTTTACCTATATCCTTACTACTTAGCACATAATCTATTAGCTTCCCTTGCTCATCATATGCAAATGATCCTATCGCATGTTCAACGATATATACTTTCATCAGTAATCAAATCATCTATTAGCATTTAAGTTTAAATTTTTCATAGTATATTATTATCTAGTATGCCATCTCACGGATCACTCACAAAGGCAGGAAAAGTTAGAAACGCAACACCAAAAATGCCTAAAAAAGAGAAACATAAAGAAGTTCCAAGAGTAAGGAATAGAAAAGAATACGAAAAAAGAGTTTTGAAATCAAAGCAACCAGCAGCTGCAACTGCTAGATAAACGTTTTTATCTGTTTTTATATCCTTTATTTTATGCTAGAAGGCTATAGGGGCAAGGCATTAGAATTTTTATCTGCTTATAATGTTGATATAGGGGATGTTATAGAATTTCAAAAGAATGGTTTGACTATAAAAGGAGTATTAATGCCGAGTTATTCTAAATTTGATGACATCATAGTAGTAAAACTTGATAACGGGTATAATGTTGGATTTTCTATAAATGGAATTTCAAACTTCAAGGTCATAGAAAAGAGAACTGCTGCTAAAACAAAAGAAGTTTCTTCCATTAAAGAAAAAAGTGAAGTCAAGATTATTAGCACTGGTGGAACGATAGTAAGCAAAATAGAATACGAAACCGGTGCTGTAAGACCTGCTTTGACAACTGAAGAGATAATAAGCTTTATGCCAGAAATTAAAGAGATTGCAAAAATAGATGCAGAAGTCTTATTTTCTATTCTAAGTGAAAATATGAAACCGGAGTATTGGATTAAAATAGCAGAAAGTGCAAAGAGAGCGTTAGATGAAGGTAATTTAGGAGTTGTAATTGCTCACGGTACAGATACAATGGCTTACACTGCTTCTGCTTTAGCTTTCTCATTTAAATCACTTACCGGACCAATAGTTTTTGTTGGCTCTCAGAGAAGCAGTGATAGGCCTAGTAGCGATTCACCAATAAATCTTTACTCTTCAGTATTAGTTGCAAAAAATGCTCCATTTGCTGAAGTTGTTGTAAATATGCACGGAGAAAGCTCAGATACGTATACATTGGTTCATAGAGGAGTAAAAGTTAGGAAAATGCATACTAGTAGAAGAGATGCTTTTCAAACAATTAATGATCTGCCTTTGGCTAAAGTTTTTTGGAAGGAAAAAGAAATTAAAATGCTAAGAGATGATTATCAAGTCAGGAAAGACCATAATGAGCTAGATGCAAAATTTGATGACAGAGTATTTTTGCTGAAGTATTATCCAGGGTTAAAGCCAGATATCATAGATTACCTAATTTCCGCAGGAATAAGGGGTATAATAGTTGAAGGTACAGGCTTAGGCCATACCTCAACAGATTTTGTTGACGCATTTAAAAAAGCAACTAAAGATGGTATATTTATAGGAATGACTTCGCAATGCTTATTTGGTAGAGTAAATATGAACGTTTATACTACTGGAAGATTGTTACAAGAGGCCGGGGTTACACCATTAGAAGATATGCTTCCTGAAACAGCACTTGTAAAGCTTATGTGGGTGCTTGCACATGAAACAGATTTAAATAAAATAAGAGAGTTAATGTTAACTAATTTTGCAGGAGAAATTAACTATAGACATTTCCCAGAATATTTCCCTAGGTGGTTCCATGACAGAATTAGATTACAGTAAATTAGGATTAAAAGTTGGATTAGAGATACATCAGCAACTAAATACTCAGCACAAATTATTTTGCAATTGTCCTACTACACTAACAGAAGAGTATCACACGCAATTAGAAAGGTATCTAAGGCCCACATTCAGCGAGTTAGGAGAAGTAGATATAGCTGCACTCTTTGAGTGGCAAAAAGGAAAGAAATATGTTTACAGAGTTTCGCCAAATTCTTGCTTAGTAGAATGTGATGAGGAACCTCCACATTTAATAGATGATGAAGCATTAGGAATCGCTGTAGCAATATCTTTAGCGTTGCATGCCACTTTAGTAGACGAAGTTTATGTAATGAGAAAAATTGTAATAGATGGTTCTAATACTTCTGGCTTTCAAAGAACAGCTATAATAAGTATGGGAGGTTACATAGAAGATAATGGGCAAAAAATTGGGATTCAAACTCTTGCATTAGAAGAAGACGCTTCAAGGAAAATTGCTGATACGCCAGGTGAAACAATATATTCCCTTGATAGGCTAGGAATCCCTTTAGTTGAAATCTCTACTGCCCCGGATATAAGAACTCCAGAACAAGCTGAAAGGGTAGCACTTAAAATTGGTCAGCTACTGAGGCTTACTGGAAAAGTAAAAAGAGGAATAGGAACAATAAGGCAAGATCTTAACGTCTCTATAGAAGGTGGGGTAAAGACTGAAATAAAAGGGGTTCAATTACTAGAGCTAATCCCAGAAATAATAAAGAATGAGGCTAAAAGGCAGTATGAGTTGTTAAGAATCAAAGAAGAACTACAAAAAAGAGGGCTAACCAAAGAGGCAGTTAAAAGATCATTTAAAGTTGTTGATTTAACAGAAGAATTAAAAGATACTAATAGCAAAATAGTGAAAAAGGAACTAGAAAAAGGTGGAAAAATATATGGTATGAAAATCTTAGGCTTTAAGGGCATTTTTGGTTGGCAATTAATGCCAAATAGGAGATTTGGAACGGAAGTAGCTGATTATGTAAGAGTCTTAGCAGGATTGGGAGGAATATTCCATTCAGACGAATTGCCTAATTATGGAATAACAAAAGAAGAGGTGGAAAAAGTAAAGAAAATCCTGGAAATTGGCGATAATGACGCTTTTGTACTAATAGTTGGACCTAAAGAGAAATTAGAACTAGCAACCAATACAATTCTTGATAGAGTTTTGTACGCATTTGATGGAGTTCCAAAGGAAACTAGAGCTGCATTAGATGACGGAACAACCAGATTTATGAGACCTCAACCAGGGTCTGCAAGAATGTATCCAGAAACAGATATACCACCAAGAAGAATAGATGAAAAAATATTAGCATTAGCTGAAAAGTTTAAGCCAGAAGAGCCAGAAGTAAAATTGAAAAAATTAATTCAATTAGGACTAAGTAAAGACTTAGCTAATACTATTTTAAACAGTGTGAGATTGGATCTATTTGAAGAACTCGTAAATAAGTACTCTCCTAAGGTCTCCCCAACTTTCATAGCATCTACACTAGAAATTACACTAAAATATGTAAAAAGTAAAGGAGGAGACATATCAGTTATAACAGATGACGTTCTGGAGGAGATAATAAAATATGTATATGAAGATAAGATTTCAAAAGATGCTGTTCAAGAAATATTACTAGAGCTAGGACTTAGCAAAAAGCCACTAAAGGAAATTATAAGTAAATACTCACCTTTGACAGACGAAGAACTTGAAAAAATAATATTAGAAGTAATTGAACAGAACAAGAAAGAGATTGAAGCTAAAAGAGATAAAGCATTTAACATAGTTATGAGTAAAGTAATGAGTAAAGTAAGAGGGAGAGCAGATAGCAAGAAAGTGATTGAATTAATAAAGAAACATTTAGGATGAAGAGTTACCCCCGAGACAGATAGGTGATGAAAAGGCATTTATCGGATTTTCAAGATGATGAGCCTGACCGCATATGAAAATTGATGATTTATTAACAAAGGTAGCCGCTGATTTTCCTATAAAACAGGAAGATAGGATCAAGCTTAATGAAGATCAAAGAATATTATCTCTTGAGCAGTTTCCCCAACTTCTTTCATTGTTTAATCCAAAAGAAATAATCTGGGACTACAATTCAATTATTATAGGTCCCGATGGAACACAGATAGAAACAAAAAATGGAAAAAATGATAAACTGCTCTATTTTTTATCACCCATTTATGAGCCAATAGCAATTGGCTGGAACTTGAAGATTGACACTAAAAGTATTAAAAGTATGATTTTTGATTTGCTTCCTTGTAAAGAGGGAGAAAGCTATTTCAATCCTTCTTTTTGGCCTAGAGAGGACATTGAGGAAAACAAATGGATATTTATGGAGAGCGGAGAGATAAACGATAAATTAAGGATGAAAGACGAAAAAGAAATCAAGATATATGAAAATGAAGTTGTATTAGACATAGGTTACGTTAATCCAATTTATACTTATCTCAATCCATTTTTCATTTCTCAAAGCAAAAAATATGAGGGTAAATCAGAGTTTTTCAGTATAACCTTAAAGGAAACCTATACCCTTGTTGGAGAAAACAAATTAGAGATCAAAAATGAAATGGGCAAAATAAAAGTGTTAACAGAAGGCAAATTTGTACTTCTAAAGGCTTCTTCTTGGAAAGAAGCAAAACCTTATGAAATTGCATGGAATTTGAAAAATAAAATAGTGAAATTAGATTGTAAACTTCAATATCCAATTTCTCTTTATAAAATATACCCTAGCGGAATAATTCCCTTTCTATTTAAATATGAAAACGGAAGTTTAACCTTAGGTTTGGCTAATTTAAATGAAGTCCCAATTATTGCAAACCTTATATTCGCTGCGAGAATAGAAGAGGCTTATATATTATCCCCTCAAGGGCAAGAAGTTGAAAAATTAAATGCGGAATTTGATAGAATAAAATTACCAATAAGAAGATTTGGAATAATTTTTATAAGATTAAAAATAAAAAAACTCTTAGAATCATTCCTTAAGAGAAAGATTATAACCAGCTAAATTGCTCTCTATTATGCAATGAGACAGCTTATAGCCATTTTTGTTTAACACCTTCTTCCCCTCAGCACATAAGATACAATAATAAGAAGATAAAGATGAAATATCCTCTTTCTTTAAAACTTTATTGCTAAAACTTTCTAGGAAATCCATAAATTCTTTATCGTTTTTAAGTAAATCTTTTACCTTTGTTCCTCTCCTTTTCTTTAAGTAATTTTCCACAGCTGCAGGAGTTAAGCCCATCAGTTCTGCAGCTTTATAAATTGATAGATTTTTTTCATTAACTAGCTTTTCAGCTACTAGCGCTCTAATTGCTGGTAAAATTTCCTTTACTGAATATTCGCAAGGAAGTACAAATTCCATATAAACGCACTACAATAGAATTATTAAAAAATAAGAATAAAAATCTTATAGCTCAGTTTCATAATTCGCATGTCTTGCAACCGCCTGCGTATGTCTCACTGACTTCTACGAATTTTTGTTGCATCCTAAATGATGATGGCAATATTTTTTGAATCTTCTTTTCCTCTTCTTTCTTTGCCTCTTCCCTTTCTTTCTTTATTCCAAAGTAAATTACTTGCTGAGACTTTGACTTATCTCTATAAACTGTTACTCCCTTAATCCCTAACTTCCAGGCTAGCAAGTATACCCTTTCAACTGTCTCTGGAGGCTCTTCACTCCTCAAGTTTATAGTCTTTGAAGTGCCTGCATCATTCCATTGTTGCCATGCAGCTTGATGCAATAAGTGATACTCTGGCGATACTTCATGGGCAGTCCTAAAGAGCTTTCTCATGCTCTTTGGCATGAATGGATTGTCTCCTATCATTCCAGTTTCAGCAACTTTCTTTACAACCTCTGGGTTGTCAAGCTCATACTTTCTGAGATACTCTAAGAAGAGTGGGTCAATTTCCATGAACTTACCAACAGCAACGTTTCTAATGAAGGCTAAAGCAAACAGAGGCTCAATAGATGATGAAGTCCCTGCTATGATCGAGATTGTTCCAGTTGGTGCTACTGAAACAACTGTTGCATTCCTTAATCCATATTTGATCCTCTCCTCCTTTAGTTTGTCAAAGTCTAGCTTATCAACAACAGAAGTCAGCTTTTTAACGTAATCAGATGGCTCTCCGTTTATTCCAGTTATGCTTAGAAGCTCTTCAAAGCTCATTGCAGTCTCCCAAATGTCTCTATATAGCTTAGGGTCATAAGCTGGGAATGAGCCTTTCTCTTTAGCAATTTCAATTGACTCCTTAAACGCGTGGTAGTAAATGAACTTTGCTAATTGATACGAAAGATAAACGGCATCAACGCTGTCATATGGAATTCCTAGCTTAATAAGCATCCTAGCTAAGCCCATTACTCCAAGTCCAATCTTTCTTGTCCTCTTTGTAGCTTCTTCAATTTGCTTTAAGGGGTATTTGTTTGCATCAATTACGTTGTCTAAAAGCCTAACAGCATATTTGATTGTTTCAGCCAATCCATCCCAGTCTATTGTTGGTTTTCCGTCTTTCTCTATTACAAACTTCTCCAAATTAATTGAACCTAGGTTACAGCTCTCCCATGGCAATAATGGCTCTTCTCCACATGGATTAGTTGCATTAATCTTTCCAAGGTACCATGTTGGGTGCCTTCTGTTTATTGTGTCAATGAAGAGCAAACCTGGATCTCCACTATCCCATGCACCTTTCACAATCTCATCAAAGAGTTGCCTAGCGTTTACCCATTGAGTTATTGCCCCCTCTTTCTCAGCAATTACCATTGCCTCATCAACTGTGATAATTTTGCTTTCGTCAAGCGAAACAACACCGCCATGCTCTTCTAATTCTGATAAAATAACCTCTTGCACCCAATCCTCAGTGATGTAGTTTCTGGCTTTTGCTATGTAATAGTCCCACTCTTTGCCTGCGATTTTAGTCTTCCTTGGGTTTATAAGCGGTACTACATCACCTCTCTCTACAGCTTGCATGAAGTAATCATAAACCCCAACAGAAATGTTGAAGTTCTGCAAATTTACATCTTTTAATTGCCCAGTCTTAGACTTTATGAAGTCTTCAATGTCAGGATGCCACGCATGCATTACACCCATATTTGCTCCTCTTCTCTTTCCTCCTTGCTTTACAACATCTGTAGAAACGTCAAAAATTCTCATAAAGGACACTGGGCCAGAGGCTACACCAGCAGTTGAAGCAACAATGTCACCTTTGGGGCGTAATTCAGAAAAGTCAAATCCTGTACCGCCACCTTGCTGATGAACGACTGCCATAGCCCTTAAAGCGTCATAAATTCCTTCTCCCGTGGTAGTAACCATAGAGTCTCTAACTGGGATTACGAAACAAGCTGAAAGGATGCCTAGGCGAGTTCCACTATTCATTAGTGTTGGCGTATTTGGCAAGAACTTTAACTCACTCATTATTTCGTAAAACTTCTCCTCTAGCTTTTTGACCTCTTCCTCCGTCTTTCCATACCTATACTCAACTGATGCAAGAAACTTCGCTACTCTTCTGAACATCATTTGCGGGGTTTCAATGTATCTAAGTGTATTAGGATCTTTTAGCAAATATCTTGCTTCAAGGACTTTTAATGCATTATAAGTGAGAAGCAAGTCCCTCTGGTCGAATCCTTTCCATTTGCCTTTACCATAAACGTGGTTATATATTCTAGCTAGAACATATTTCTTAGCCAATTCCATTAATTCTGGATGGTCAAGGGAGTTCTCAATTAAATTTCTTTCTACAATATCTGCAATCGTCCTTGTATCAATAGCATTGTCTTTTGCGTTTTGCGCGATATCATTAAGTATTCCATCAATTACTTCTGAAGGAACGGAGCCTAATTTAGAGATAATTTTGTCTAACTTAAATTCTTCAACTTTTCCTCCTCTTTTGATGACCTTAAGCTTCGACAGAGAAAGGATGCTAATATCAGCTCTTTGCATTTGTATCATTAAAGATTTAACAAAAAAACATAAAATATATTAGTGCTCATTATACTGGTATCACCGGTCTCATTTAAAAGAAAGTAGTTTAGCGAGTAGCACACTTTATAATTGTTAAGATAAAGAATATTATGTGGACCCGTAGCTCAGCCAGGATAGAGCGCTGGCCTGCGGAGCCAGAGGTCCCGGGTTCAAATCCCGGCGGGTCCGCTATTCTTACACTTTACATCCTTTGTAGAGGCTTTATTCCTACTAGGTTCAGCCCATTATATAATACTCTTTCTACCCCTTTTACTATATATAACCTTGCCATCCTTCTACCTTCATCAGGCTCTTGCAAAACTCTTTCATAATTATACCACCTATTAAAAGTATCAGCAACATTTCTTAGAAAGGCAAGTAAGTCCTCAGGCCTTAACTCATCTATTGCTTTTGTCGCTACTTCTGGGAATTTTGCAATAAGCAGTAATAATTTTCTTTTATCGCCATTAATATCGTTAAAATCAACTTTATTTATATCAAGAGCTTCAGTACTTTTGCTTAATATATTATATGCCCTTGCATATGTATACTGCAAGTAGGGTCCGCTGTTTTGTTCAAAATCCACAATAGTCTTTATGTTAAATGATACTGGCTTATTTGCAGAGACAGAGAGAATTGCATATCTAATTGCAGAGTTAACAATGTCCATTAAGACATTTAAGTTGCCTCCTTTCTCTTTTATTTTATTCTCAGCGACCTCCTTTACTTCATTAACTATTTCATCTAGAGAGACGAACCTTCCTAGCCTTCCGCTCATTTTCATTCCTTGCAAGTTCACCATTCCATAAGAGTAATGAACTAAGTTTTCTGCAATCTCCTTGAAACCTAAAAGGTAGAGAGAAGCCCTTAATTGCATTTGAGGAACTGACTGTTGCTCCGCTATAACATTTATAACCTTATCGGCTGAAAAAGCCTCAAACTTAAACAATGTATACGCAATATCTCTAGTTGTGTAAAGAGATGTACCGTCAGATCTTACAAGAACTAAAGGTGGAAGTTCTAATCCCAATGGTATATTTAGTTTTTTCCTAGCCTCCTCATCTATATCTAAGGATAAAGCTAAAGTACCTTTATGTTGTTTCAAAAACTCTGAGGAAAGTGCTAACTTAATTATACTTTCAACCCTTTTGCTCCATAAAAGGTCACTTTCGTAATCAAAATTGTCAAAAGTTATATCAAGAGCCTTAAGACTTTCCTTAAAGCCTTCTAAAGTCCAATTCACCAATTTTCTAATAGTGTTTACAATCTTCTCGTCCTTTCTATTTTCATAACTCCTTATAATCTCTTGGATCTTAGCCTCTATATCTTCAATCTTAGCAATTTCATCTGCAAGTTTATCAAAAATTTCAGGATATTTTTCTCTATGTTTTCCAGCCAAAGAAACTAACTCATCCAATTTACTTATTTTTTCTCTATATTCTTCTTCCTTCTCCGGATTTAGCTCTTTCTTTAACTGATTTATTTCTATCAAAATATTCGTGATTGCGTAAATTGCTCCAATCCATTGGTCAATTTTTATATCCTTAGGCGGTTCTGGCTCTCCAAGCAAAATATAACCTAAAGCAAGTATTGCTACTTGTCTTCCTGCGTCATTAACATAAAACCTTGTGTTTACTTGATGCCCCCTAGCCTTCAGCATTCTTGCTATAGTATCGCCAAGTATTGCATTTCTTAAATGGCCAACATGTAATGGGTGAATAGGATTAGCACTAGTATGCTCAACGACAATCCTCTTAGGGGAGTCTATTTTTTCAATCCCATAATCTTCTGGTAAGTTTGAGAAAATAAGAAGAAGCAACTCTCTCTCATTTAAAATTGCATTAGCGTATATGCCAGTTTTCCTAATTTCCTTTATAAGCTTGCCAGAAGGGAAGTCTGAAATGCTAAGCTTATCCTTATCTTTTGTAACTGCAGGCAAAGGCAATGAAAGGTCGCCCATTTGCTCCTTTGGAGGGTATTCAATATTCTCATATATCTTGTCCTCTGATAGTCCAAGCTTAATAGAGAGCAATTTTGCAAATTCAAGCTTAGCTTCTTTTATAGGATTCACAACAGAGCATAAGCCAATATCTTTATATCTTTTTCCCTTGACAAGTGGTAAACTATGAAGAGAGCTGAAGTATTAATAGTAGAGGACTTAAAGGGGGAAAGGAAAATTGATGAGAAGAAAATGGATGAAATATTAGAAAAAATAAAGGGTGCAGATCAGATAGTTATTAGCAAGGTTACTTTGCCGATTGAAAGTGAAGATGATGATCTAGTTGGAATTCATGTAATAGTGAGAGAGGTTGCAGAAACGTAATTTTTGCCCTTACTATAAATCTGGCTATTGTACCTCTCCTATGCTAGATACACCATCAGATGTAGTTACTAGCCCAAATAGATGTTTTAAAGATTTTAAAAGTTGCAGATTTTATGTAGGTACGGAAGATAAAAAGGAAGGTTTAGAAGTCTTTGTAGCATCTGAGGAAACTGCAGAAGAGGTTAACTTTTATCCTAAAATAAACATTTTAGAGAAACCATTGGATAGTGAATGCAACTACTTTCAGATAATAAAGACAGAAAAAGGATTAGTAGCATATTGCAAAGTTCTAAGAAGGATATTAACTGTAGCACAAGCAAAATTGTGTGAAACACAATGGAGAAATTGCCCTTTTAAAAATTTAACCTAATTTTGCATATCTTCCGTCTTCTAGCATCGTTACCATGTTTTTCTCTGCTAGGTCTGAGAGTGCTTTTCTTATCTTATCTTCGCTAGCTATTCCAGAAAGATACGAGTGTAACTCCTTTAAATTCATTGGTTTTTCTTCTAATAAATCAAGAAGTATTTGCTTTAACTCTTCTTCATTTGGAGCTGTCATTACAATTACTTCTTTATCAGAATACAATACCTTGAGTTTATTCTCAATTTTACTAGTTGTAGTATCATCCTTTTCTCCAGATTTTTTCTTCTTCTTAGTTGATGCCATTACTTAAACCCTCACTATCTAACTTATAACAAGTTTTCAGTACTTATAAACATTTTTGAAACCAAGGACTTGAAATTACAGCTTTTATATGTCATCATATTAATTATATTTTAGGCGAAGTAATTGGGTGAGCCTGACTTCCTAAGACATGTTGCAAGTAAAATATTAACTCCAGTAAAGCTAGATATGAGACGATTAGATGAAGCTCAGAAACTCCTTGCAAAAGCTGAAGCTAAATATGGGTTTTCCTCTTATGGTGGAAACCCGGAAAAGCTAGCTGATTTCTTGTTAAGTCCAGATTTCACAAACTTAATTTTTATAATTGGAGTTGATCTAACTAAAAAATTACTTGAATTAGTTTATGATAGTTATTCTAGCCAAAAAGTAAAAGAAGCAGCAAAAAAGATACTTGATGAACTTGACGGATATAACTCTTCAGAGGAAGCAAATCAAATAATGATGTTTAAAAAATAATTTACTCTAAGGAGGATGAAGAGCTAGATTTGCTCTCCTCTTCTCCTCCTTCCTTCTTTTCTCCTTCTTTCTTCTCGCTCTTTAATGGAGATGCAGCTATTAAGTCGTCAATCTTTAATATTGCAGTTGCTGCTTCAACAGCACTCTTTAATACTTGAGCCTTTACTCTTACTGGTTCTATTACATTAAGTGCTAGCATATCATCTGCAAGTTTAGCATTCATTACGTCAACTCCAGCATTTACCAATCCTTTTGCATGCTTAGCTCTTAAGTCCATTAATGTTTGTATTGGCTCCATTCCTGCAGTCTCAGCCAATATCATTGGAATTTCTTCTAATGCTTCTGCAAACTTCTCTATTGCTAATTGCTCCTTCCCTCCTACTGATCTTGCATATTCTCTAAGCCTTAATGCTAATTCTGTTTCTACTGCGCCACCGCCAGCAACAATCATTGGCTTCATTAATACGTTTCTTAATGCATGAAGAGCATCATTAATGCTTCTTTCTGCCTCATCTAATGCCATATCATTTGATCCTCTCAATAAGATGTTTACTGCCTTTGGATTCTTTGCGCCTTCGATGAATACCATCTTATCATTTCCTACTCTTCTCTCTTCTACAAGCTCTGCATAACCTAAGTCTTCCGGAGTTGCATCTTTAATGCTACTTATTATTCTTGCACCTAATGCCTTCTCCAATTTCTCAATATCACTCCTCTTTACTCTTCTTACTGCAAGTATTCCTTTCTTTGCTAAGAAGTGCTGTGCAATATCATCAATACCTTTCTGGCATATTACTACGTTTGCACCAATTGATGCAAGCTTGTCAACCATCTCCTTTAGATACTTTGCCTCCTCATCTAAGAATGCCTTTATTTGTTCTGGGCTAGTTATGCTTATCTTTGCTGAAATTTCAGGTTTCTCAACCTCAAGTGCAGCATCTAATACTGCAATTTTTGCTTTCTCAACTCTTCTTGGCATTCCAGGGTGAACTACTTCTTTGTCAAGTACTAAACCGTGAACTAAAATGCTGTCCTCGATACTTCCTCCTTTCTTCTTGTCAATTTTTATTAAGTCAAGAGGAACATTATATCCTCCCTCTGGTAAAGGTTCTGCTACTATAGAAACTGCGTCAATTACCATGTTCATTATTTTGTCCATTTCTTCTCCGCCGGCAATGAATTTGCTTGACATTGTTGTATAGACAACTTTCTTTAATTGTTCTCTTGTTGCTGGAGAGTTTAAGTTAGAAACGTCTATCTTAACAGCTAATTGATCTAATAACTCTAAAGACTTTGCTAAAGCTTTCTTATAACCTTCAATTATAATTGTTGGATGTATATTTTGGTCAAGCAAATCATCAGCTTTATCTAACAAGAGTCCAGCTAATACTACAGCTGAAGTTGTTCCGTCTCCGACTTCTGCATCTTGTGCCTTTGCAGCTTCAACGAGAAGTTTTGCTGCTGGGTGTTGAATTTCCATGTCTTTTACAATTGTTGCACCATCATTTGTTATTGTTACGTCTCCAAAGCTGTCAATTAACATTTTGTCTAATCCTCTAGGACCTAAACTGCTTCTTAACATTTCAGCTAAAGTTACTGCTGCAAGAATGTTGTTTTTTAATGCATCCCTTCCAGCTGTTCTTTTAGTACCTTCTTTTAATAGAAGAACTGGCACAGATGACATGCTTTAACCACCGTTTCTGCTTTTGCATTAGAATCGCTTATATATAAATTTTTCCTTCCGTATTTTCATGTGATCAATTTAAGAGAGTAAAGGAGAAAGTAAAGAGATAAAAATGACTTTATGTCAACGATGTAATAAAAGGGAAGCAATAACTGTAATTGGAGGGAGAAAACTTTGCATTTATTGTGCAAGAGATGAAATTATAAAAAGAGTAAGGAAAGAGATTTATGAGACTAAGCAAATAAACTTTAATGATAAAGTAGTTATAATTACAGATAATCAATTTAGACCAATAGCTGATATTATGAAATATATAATAGAAAAAGCATGCTATAAATGCAAATTAGAAGTCATAGAAAAAGAGATAGATACTAACGATAGCAACAATATAAATGACGCTATTTGGAAATTAATTACTGAGGGCATAATAATTCCTCAAAAGAAAATTTTACCATTCACTTCTGACTTCCTTTTGTCATATTTGATATATAGTGTGTCTGTAAAAGATTCTAATTATTTGAGTTTTTCATCTCCGCTTGTTACCTTTAATGATAATGTGTTTCTTATACCTTTATATTCAACCTCTATTGAGGAACTAAAGGGATTTGCAGAAATAAAAATTGACTGGAAAGATGAATTATTTGCTAAGATATATTCGTGGACCATTTCATATTTAAGTGATAATTACGAACTATTTCATGCATTCCATACATCAATAAAACTATTTGAAAAGAAAAAATGTAAGTACTGCAACGCTTTTATTGATGAGGGGGATTATTGCCCGCGTTGTAAAAGGATTTTAACTTCTCTTTCTCCTCTTTATTAAGAACTATCTCAAAAACTAAAGGATCATTTTTAGGCATTTTACTGGGGGGTGAAACGCCCTCCCACGAGTAATAGAAATAACCAGAAGACAGAATTTCTTTGAAGCCTTCTTTATCAAATTTCGAGTAATCAATAAGTAAATCTATTACATGAATTTGCTCTTTAACTTGTTTCATAGACATGACATATTTGCAAACATAACAAGAAAAATCTGGCATAATTGCGTTAAACTTACATCTAGGGCACTCTATTGGGGAGTTAATTCCAAATCTAGCCCAGGTAGCTCTAAGAAAATCTATTAAATCACTCCTATTCCTTTTAACTAGCTCTTCATAAAGTATGGGGGCTAAATCCTTAATTGCGGTTTTAACATTATAAACTACAAACTCAAGTTGGTCATCTGTTAACTTACTGACTTCCTTTATTCTAAGCAGTCTCATTGCAACATATTCCATAAGAGAGTCTCTGTTTGCTTGAAGTCTGCCTATAATAGTTTTAGCCTTTGGTTTTGTTTTCACTTGACCTACGGCATTGGCAAAAGGCTCTTTTATTAACTCCTTGTATTCATCTCTTTGTAAGTTAAGATAAGATAAGCCTAATGAGTTTACAACTTCATCTAAATACTCATCCAATAACTCGTTAGGATCCACATATTTTTCTTTCTTTGTCGTTCTCTTTTTCTGAGTTTTTTGTGACTGCTGTTGAGTCTGTTGTTGTGTTTTTTGCTCACTTTGTTCTGTGCTCTTTTTCCTCCTGGGCACTTATATAATCCCATTAAACCGTTTGAGCTAAATCTAAAAAGTCCATCGGAAGTATTTTCCTCTTTTGTATAATTTCATTATATTTCTGATCTAAATAACCTATAAATACGGGGCAATTTTCATATCTTCCTTCTCTAGTGCATTTCTCGCCCAGGGTTAAAAAGCATCTAGCAGATTTCTTATCAAAATAAGGACATAACTTATAATACGTTTTTGCACTTTTTATCATTCTTTCGATCCATTGTTTTTTGTGATCCTTCTTTTCAGCTTCTTTTTCGGCTTTTGCCAAAGCCTTATTCATTTCATCTTCTGAGATTTTAGAAGACCTTGTAGATTCGGACAATGTTCAACACCTAGTTTTAGTTTAGCAAAAAATACTAATATATATTACTACTACTACTTTCCGTTTAAATAAAACTAAAGTATAAGCAAGTTTGTATAATGAGTAATTTTTCATCGTCAAAAAGAACTAAAGGCAAACTAAAAAGTAGTAGTAGAAATTAACAATTAGATAAAATGTCCTTTACTTTCTGCGTAAACCCAATTCTGAAACCTAATTTAGGGTCGTGATATAGGTAAACAATCCTTTTTGTCTGAAGTTTTCTCAATACCTTAATCAGCCAATCAAATTCTGCCCCAAATTCTTCTTGAATTTGATCCAGATATACGTAAGTAGAACCCCACTGCTTATATTTTCCTAGCAGAAATGACAAAAGTTCTCTTTCATCATCGTCAAGTTTTTCTAGTATTGGCGAGAGGCATTCCGTTAAATCTGTTTTTTGTTGTTTTTTGTCTTTAGTACTTGTTAAGTCATCAATAAACGACAAAAATTCTTTTCCTTCTTTGTTTTGTTTTGTCTTTTCCTTGTTGTTTATTGACTGCTTAACATTTTCATTAAGTATTTGTTTTGCAAAGGCAAGATACTCAACAAATTTCGAATTGTTCCTTTCTTCTAGTATTTCTTTTGCAAGATCTTCTCCTTGTCTTGATAAATACCATCTGCCCGCCTCTTGATATACTAACCCTTTCTTCCTCCAGTAACTCAAATAGCTACTAACGTACTTAGTTTCTAAGCCTAAGTTAGCTGCAATTTCTGACGTTCTCAAAGGCCTGGCAAGAAGCAGAACCAATATAGCATCCATTAGCTTTGATCTAGGCCCTGTTTTAAGCTTCTTCTCCTCAGAAATGGTAATGTCTATATCAGCATCTTCTCTTTTCATCAGATTTAATATGTTTAGCAAAAATATAATATGGTTGGTTTCTTATTCCCTAGGTATTCTCATTAGCTACAACCCTGGTATTATTTAATCGCAAGTTTTTACTGCAACAAATTCATTATATCCTACAACCACTTTATATACTCCTTGAAATTTTTTATCAACTTCAGGATCTCCGCTATCAATTCTAATACAATCTATTGTATTTAATTTTTCTCTTGTAGATATTAAAATAATCTTATCTTTCCTTATTCTTTTTAATAATTCTGGGCCTATTTCTTGGTTTCCTCTGCCAATAATGAAGCCTTGCTTGCCAATTGGCGTTAAAATTAGATTTAACTCCCCGGTTAAATTTAGCAAGTCATAGTAATTAGCAGAAGTTAAAACGAGCTTTTTTCCATAAGTTACGTCAATAGATAAGAAATTAGTTTCATAGCCTAGTTTTTTAAGTATATATTTTACTGTGCTCCCACTCCCAAAAATATAGTATTCATCATCCTTCATGTTATCTATTATATAGTCTGCTATTTCTTCGAGTTCCTCTTCCTCGCTTCTCACTTCTTCTTTGCTTGGGGTCAAGTATGTTGAATACTTTACAGTCTTAGCTATTCCATAAAGTTTTACATCATAAATTCCTTTCCTATATTTCTCTTCATCAATATCTAATATTTCAGCATCTACTATTGTTGCTTCCCCTTTTAAGAACTTAGAGAGAAGAATTGCAGCCGCTTCTGGTGTATTAGCAAAAACCCCGCTGTGCATTTTAACCCCGGTTGGGATTCCTAGCAAAGGGATTTTGTTGGCTACAACAGAATAAATGTCTCTTGCTGTACCGTCACCGCCAGCAAAAACGATGATATCGCAATTTTCCTCAAGGAACTCTCTTGTAGCATGAATAGTATCTTCCCTTGTAGTTCTCTCCTTATTTCCAATATCTATAGTTTGGATTATGAACTCTCTTGTAAAGTATATCTCTCCCATTTTACCTTTAGGCGTTACGTATATTACGTCTTTAGGTGCTAATTGCAAGAACCTTTTTACCTTTAGTGGAGTTTCAGGGTTTTCTATGTATAAATCATCACTACCCTTATGGCCAATTCTTCCTCCGCTACCTGCTATGGGATTCACTAAAAATCCTACTTTATTCACTAGATAAGATTGCCAACACTATTTTATAAGCAAGATGCAGATCCTTGGGTTCGAAAATAATTATCAAATCATTTACATTACTTTCTTTCCCTAGTTTTTCTTTTATTTCATCTTTTAATTTCTTTATTTCTTCGCTTTCATCAAACGTTTTTGGAGGTAACTCAATTTTCCCTTCTTCATTTACGATGGCAATTATCGTTTGACTTGCGCCTTGCTTAATAACCAAATCCCTTAGATTAAGCAAACCTATTTTATCAAGTATCACTTTGCCATTTCTAATCACTACTGCTTGTCCTTTCCAGCCTATAGTAGATAAGTTCACATCTTCTATTATTTTGACTTTATTGCGAATGTTTAGTAAAATTTTTCTGCCATCTTCTGTTATAAGAATCCCTGCAACTTTGTCTATAGTTATAAGACCTAACTCTTTTAGCCTTTTTATCATAGTCCTAGTAGAAGCTTCAGTCAAAGAAAGCCTTTTCATCAAAAGATGTCTCCCAATAGGTTGCTCTTTTTCTATTATATCAAGCGCTAATAACACGTGAGCATCATCGAAATTTGGTCTATTACCTCTTTTTGGTAGAGTCACTTTTGATAATATTGAAAGCTCTTCCACATTTTTAAGTAAGAAGTTTAAGTTTTAAAATATGTTAAAAGGAAGAAGCCTCTTATGTCTATTGGATTTTTCCAAGCAAGAAATAGAAAAAATGATGGAAATATCTTTTCAAATGAAGAATTATTATCTAACTAGATCAATACCAAGAAGTTTAGAAGGCAAAGTAGTGGGGGCATTATTTGAAAAACCAAGTACCAGAACTAGAGTGAGTTTTGAAACTGCTATAAAACTTTTGGGCGGTCATCCAGTTATATTAAGCAAATCGGATTTGCAGTTAGGTAGAGGAGAGCCAATAGAGGATACTGCAAGAGTTTTGGGGAGATACCTAGATGGAATTGGAGCAAGAGTTTTAAAGCATGAGAGTCTCGAAATCTTATCCAAATACTCAGGCAAGCCAGTGATAAATTTGTTAAGCGACTTATCTCACCCCCTTCAAGCTCTAGCCGATTATATGACAATCAAGGAGAAATTTGGTGAGTACACTTCAGTTACTTTTGTTGGTGATGGAGGAGATAACGTCTTAGTTAGCCTAATGAGCTTTGCTGCTAAAATGGGCTTAACAATAAAAGTTGCATCTCCGAAGCAATTGAGGCCTAGAGAGGATATATGGAAGAGAATAGAGGAAGAGGCTGAAAAAAGCGGGGCTATAATTGAGTTTTATGAAGATCCTTACGAGGCTGTAAGAGGTTCAAAAGTAGTTTATACTGATGTATGGGTTAGCATGGGACAAGAAAATATTGCTGAAAAGAAAAAAGAAATGCTAAGGGACTATAGAGTCTCTGTAGATCTTATGAGATATGCTAGCAAAGATGCAATTTTCATGCATTGTCTTCCAGCAGTTAGAGGGGAAGAAGTAGATAAAGAGGTAATTGATGGTCCTCAAAGCGCTGTATGGGATCAAGCAGAAAATAGGCTATATACTGCTATGGCTGTCTTATCTTTACTTATTTAGAAAGCTATCTATAGTTTTCTGTACTAGAAGCTTCTTAATGCTTCTAATCTCTAGTAGATTCACTTTAGCTTTTAGCCTAGAGTTCACGTAATTTATTGCTTCAACTAGATTATCAAATTTTACATAGGAGGAGAAAGCCCTCTTTACAGTTTCTCTAATGTGCCAATTGCCTACTGGAGCGTAATACTCGCTAGTTATTTCCCTAATTATTATTACTCCTGCTTGCTTTCTCACTTGATATAAGTTCTCTATTACTGCCAATCTTGCAGCCATATAGCCTCCATCAAGGAAATCGTACTCTCCCCAATAGTCCTCAGAAAGGTCACTTACTACAAGCTCATTAGCCCATAAGGAGAGCGGATGCCAAATCTCAACCCAAACAGATCTATATTTTGAGGGGTAAAGGATTATATGAAAATAGTTGCCAAGGTAAGAGTTATAATATACTCTTGTCTCATTTATTGTATCAAAGCTTTTGATTTCTTTAAGTAAAGCATTACCTATAGTACTATCTACCGCGGTTATTGACCACCTTGTAGGAACTATTTTTCTGTTTTTCTTTAAACCTAGAAGGCCTAGTGAAAGTGCACTAATTATTGTGTAAATATCTAAGCCGTCTCGGTAAAGTTTTAGTATTGCATCTTGTGCTTTTATATCATCAAATATAAGCTTTTCAAGTGTTTTTGGCACTTTAGGATTTTCATTTACTTTTATGTCTTTAGCGTTTAGCGAAGGCCCTCTTGGTAGCAGTACCCCATCAAATTTTAGCTTTGGAACAATGTTTCTCGTTTCACTTATTACCTCTGATAATATTGGTTTTTCTGATACTGCAGTAACTGAAATCTCTTTTTCATACAGTTTTTCTGGGTTATCTACTTTAACGCCAGAAAATATTGAAGAAACCATTGAGGTTCTAAGCGACAGTATATCACTAAGGCTTTTCTTACCCCACCAGCCTGCAGGATTTTCATATTCTTTTGCTTCTTCTCCAACTACTGAAGGAGGAACGTTATAAATAATTGAGACTTTAGGATAGTTTTTCTCCCCAACAACTATGCTTGGAGGTGTTGAGCCCTCAATTTTTTCGTTATTTTTAATTTTAGATACAGTTATAGCTATATTTCTAAACCTATCTAAAATTGGGCAAGAGGGTAAACCACACAAATATTTATAGCCTTTGCACCTTACGCAAAGTTCAGCTGGTATTTTTCTCAATTCTCAATTTCCTCAATATATACCATTTAACAATCTCAAACTTAGCCTTTACTGTTAATCCTTTGCCAACTGCTTCTATTTTATTTTTCCTTATACAATCAAGTATCTCATCTACGTTAAATTCGCTTAAATCCACAATATTATATGCGGAGCCTAGGGCATATTTTACATGTGCATCGCTGTTTGCTAAGCCCGGCAATTTAAGTTTTTGCGAAGCCTCTTTTGCTTTTCTATTAGCAGATTTAGGAGCTTTAGAGTTAAAGATTTCAATTGCATCAAACTTATATTCAAAAACCTTATCTCCGATTCCTTTTCTAAAAATATCAAAAGGGTGTGAAGGGAAAATTACGCAATTATTTTCCTTGGAGTAATCAACCAATTCTGGCAATCTATTTGGAGGGGATGGAGGAAAATTACATAAAATTACTACATGACCAAATTGCGTAGTTACTTCTTGCCCGGGGATAATGCGTTTATCTTTAAAAACTAAGTGAGCTTTTGATGTATCATGGTCAGTTATTGCTATTCCGTCAAGTCCGATTTTTAGTGCATAATCTAGCATTACTTGAGGGGATTCTTTGCCATCACTATAAAAAGTGTGTACATGAAAATCAATTTTCATTAAATATACCCTAACTCCCTCATTACTTCTACAGTCAGAATAGTTATTCCTGCAGCCCCTCTAACTAAGTTATCCCCTAAGACTATAAGTCTTAAGACATTATTTTCATGCCTTATTCTTCCAACAGTCACTGCCATTCCGTTTTCTGCACTTATATCTATTATTGGTTGCGGTCTATCTTCCTCTTCTCTAACTATTATTGGCGTTTTAGGAGCTGTAGGTAAATTCTTTTGCTGAGGAAAAGATTTAAAATTCTTTAATTCTCTCTTTATTTCCTCTATGTTAATTTTTTCTTCTGTAATTATGTCAATGACTCCCATATGTCCTACTCTTGTAGGAACTCTAATTGATGTAACACTTGTGTCAAGCTTGGCTGGCATAATTTGATTGTTCTCAAATTTTCCATTTAATTTTGTCAGCTCTCTAGCTATTTTGTCCTCTTCACCTTTTATGTAAGGTATTATATTACCTTCTATTGCCATAAAGGATAATCCATTATATCCTGCTCCGCTAACTGCTTGTAAAGTAGTTATTATGATTTTGGATTTTTCAGCTATATCAAGCAAGGGCTTTAATGGCATTGATAGAATTGCCGCAGTACAATTAGGATTTTTGACTAACAACCCCTTCCATCCTTTTCTTTCTCTTTGTATTTTTAGAAGTTCCAAATGCTCCCAGTTCACTTCTGGGTTTATTAACGGCACATCGGGATCCATTCTAAACGGACTAGCATTTGATACAACTATTTTTCCGTTTTTAACTAATTCAAGCTCTATTGATTCTGCTATCTCATTTGGCAATGCTGATAAAACTACATCTACGTCTTTATGATCTTCATAGCTTGTTGAAACAACCGGCAAGTCTTGTACTTCTTCTGGTATATCTCCTTGCTCAATCCATTTTACTGCGTCTTTATACTTTTTCCCTACTTTTGATGGTGAGGCACTAACTTTAACTAGCTCTAGAAAAGGATGCTTTGCTAGCATCTTTACCATTTTTTGCCCAACCATCCCGGTTGCTCCAAGTAAAGAGACTTTTATTTTGTCTGCCATTCTAAAACCGCCTCATGAAGTTCTTTTGCCAGTTCATTTTCATCTTTCTCATCAACTATAAATGTTAAGCTAACACCTTTTAGTCCTCTAGAAATAAATAAGGGATCAAAGGGAGAAGCTTTACTTATTACCTTTGATGAAATTTCTTTATTCCTTAACCCACAACCAACTATGCTTACTGCACTAACTTTCCTTGACTGAATATCTTCTATTAAGTTACTTAATTTCGTTAACCCTTCTAATAGCCTATTCTTATCTTCAGAATCTATTACTAACTGTATTACTGTTTCAGTTACTGGCTGTGAAATTGCTATTATATTAACATTAGCATTACGAGCCTCACTCATTATAGTGGCTGCTGAGCCTATTTTCCCTACTATATTAGTGCTTTCTATTGTAACTAGTTCAAGATTGCTCCTAGTAGCTATACCTTTTAATGTATCTTCTTTTGTGCAACTCCCTTCAACTATTGTGTTCCCTTCCTCATAAAGCCCCTCAATAATTACTTTTATATCTGTGTTAAATATAGGATCGAAGGTTTTAGGGTGAAGCCTTTTAGCTCCTAATTGTGATAATTCTACTGCTTCCTCAAGCGATAATCTAGGAATTGTTTTTGCTTCTGGAATCTTTTTAGGATCAGCTGTCATTACTCCAGGAACTTCGGTTATTAATTTCACTTCTTTTACTCCCAATATTCTTCCTATTACCGTAGCAGTATAATCACTTCCTCCACGCCCTATGGTTGTATATTTATTATTCAAGCTTTTGCCTATGAAGCCTGGTACCACTATTACGCTTTCCTTCACCTCTTCCATTTTCTTTAACAAATTCTCTTTTGACTGTTGAAATAGAACGTTTGCTTCGCCAAAATTCTCATCTGTAACCAATACTGGCTCAGATATGTGAACAGCTGGGATTCCATTTGATCTTAAAAACGCTGAAAGTAACGCAACAGCAAATCTTTCTCCAAATGAAAGAATATAATCTTTTACTTTAGGAGTTACCTCATCTATTACCCTTATTGACCAGGCTATTTTATATAACTCATCTGAAAGCTTTGACAACTCTTGAAAAGTTTTTTCAAATTCTCCTCCCTTTGACAGCTTCGATAAGAGTCTTATATGCCTATCATATATGTCAGTAACAATATCTGTAGATTTATCCATGTTTTTTATAATTTCTAAAAGTTGATTAGTAACATTTTTTATTGCAGATGTAACTATAATATTTCTATCACTATTATCTATTTCCTTTCTTATTTTTTCTAGAATAAGTTCGTAATCTTTTTCATCTTTTTGGATTGAGCCACCAATTTTAATCACTTTCATTTTAAATCACCTAGAATTATTTCGCTTATATGTTCTGGATTAATTAGTATTCTTCTAGCTTCAGCTTTTGACATTGTGTCTGGATCTTTTAATGCATGCCCAGTTAAGATTAAGACTGTTTTTTCGTTTTTGTCTATTTTGCCTTCCCTTAAAAGTTTTAGGTATCCCGCATAAGAAGCTGCAGAAGCAGGTTCAACGCCTATCCCTTCTTTTCTCGCTAGCTCTTTTTGCGCTTCAAGGATTTCAGAATCTGAGACATAAGTTGCAAATCCGTTTGAGGACTTTATTGCCTTCATTGCTTTTTTCCAATTTACTGGTCTTCCAATTCTTATTGCAGAAGCTACAGTTTCTGGCGAATCTACAAACTCTGGTTTATCTAATCCTTTTTCTATTGCCTTTGCTATAGGTGCTGCTCCTTCAGCTTGTATTCCTATCATTCTAGGGACTCTCTCAATCACTCCTATGTTCATCAGCTCTACAAATCCTTTCCAAATAGCGTATATATTTCCTGCGTTTCCTACAGGGACTATTACGTTATCTGGCACTCCTATATCTTCAACTATCTCAAAAGCTATAGTTTTTTGCCCTTCAAGTCTCCATGGGTTAAAAGAGTTCAATGGGTAAACGATTTTTAACTCTTTGTACAATCTCATTACGCTATTCATAGCAACATCAAAGCTTCCGTCAACTTCTAATATCGTAGCTCCATAGAGAATTGATTGAGCTAGTTTACCTAAAGCCACTTTGCCTTTTGGTAAAACTATATAGCTCTTTAATGAAGCCCTACTAGCATAGGCGGCAGCAGAAGCAGCAGTATTACCAGTAGATGCAGCTACAACTACTTTATAATTAAGAGATTTTGCAGAACTAACAGCTACTGTCATTCCTCTATCTTTAAAGCTTCCGGTTGGGTTTGCTCCTTCAAATTTAAAGTACAAATTTGGGTTCTGCGAAGACTTTATTAACGGTGTGTTTCCTTCATTTAAGCTAACTATTTCTTTGTATTCACCTGCAATTAATTCCTTATATCTCCATACCCCTCTTCCTTTTAACTTACTAAAGGAAAAATCTTTCTTAGGCTCTAGTATTATTTCCAACAATCCACCGCATCTAGGGCAAGTTATAAGGTCTTGACTAATTGGGAACTCCGCTCCACAATCTAAACATTTTAGTCGGCCTTCCATGTTTCCAACTATAACTCACCACTAGCGTTAAGCTCTTTTGTATACTAAATTATAAGCTTTATCTTATGTCTTATATTAAAGTGATCAAAAATGGCGTTTAATGATTTACGTGAATATATAAACTTCATGCGTTCAAAGAAAAAACTTATTGAAATAGATGAAGAAGTAGACCCTATACTTGAAATTGCTGAAATATCTAGAAGAGCAACTTATGCGCATTTACCCCCTCTGCTTTTTAAAAATGTAAAAGGCTACCCAGGTTGGTCTGTGATTACCAACATTTATTATTCAATGGAAGCTTTCTATGAGCTTTTTGGTACAAAAAACCTAGAGGAGATAACTTCTTCCTTTTTAGAGAACATGCTTGGAGCCATGCCTCTTAGCTTTTCTGGTAAAATACGAAGTTTGCTTGACATACTAAAGCTCGGCAAACTTCTTCCTAGTAAGAAAAAGCCCGAATTTAAGGAGACGGACCTAGATTTTAATAAAATACCTGCACTGAAAACATGGCCAAAAGATGCTGGCAGATATTTAACTTTTTCTATTCTAGTAACTAAAGACCCAGATACGGGAGTTCATAATTTGAGCGTCTATAGGATGCAAATATTGAATGAGAAAGAAGTGATTGTACATTGGCAGGCATTAAAAAGAGGCGCGCTCACTTCATTTAAATATAAAGAGAGGGGAATTACAAAAATTCCTGCAGCCATAGTAAATGGTGTAGACCCCATATTAGCATTTGTTGCAGCATCGCCAGTTCCTCCGGGATTAGATAAGTATCTATTTGCAGGGATATTGCGTAATGAAGGAGTTTCAGTTTATGAACTTGATAATGGTTTGCTTGTCCCATCTACAGCTGAAACAGTATTTGAAGGTTACGTTGATATAAACGACGTAAGATTGGAAGGGCCATTTGGTGATCACCTAGGTTACTATACCCCTCCAGACTATTACCCAGTGTTTAAAATGGAGAAAGCTTATGCTAGAGAAAACCCAATATTTCATGCCACCTCAGTCGGTAAACCCCCATTAGAAGATGCATGGATTGGCAAAGCAGTAGAGAGACTTTTCTTACCATTTATCAGAATGTTAATTCCAGAAATCGTAGATATGAATTTGCCGGAGTACGGTTTGTTTACTGGGATTGGAATTTTCTCTATAAAGAAGCATTACCCCGGACAGGCTAAAAAGACTATGATGAGCATATGGGGGTTAGGACAGCTCAGCTTACTAAAGATGGTTATTATTGTTGATGCTGACGTAAATGTTCATGATTTAAATCAAGTATTATATGCAATTTCTACTACTGTAGATCCTAAAAGAGATGTCCTCATAGTAGATAATATAATAACCGATTCGTTAGATCATACAACTCCTTATCCTCCATTAGGTAGTAAGATTGGCATTGATGCAACTAGGAAATTTAAGGAAGAACTAGGCAAGGAGTGGCCAGAAGAATTATCTAGTGATGAAAATGTGGTGAAAAAAATAACGCCTTTGTGGGAAAAAATTAAATCTCAATATCATCTCTAAATGTTCTGTCATCAACGGTATAGATTACGCTAACCATCTTTATCTCTGGAAGAACATTTTTTATCTCAATTTTTTCGTTTGGTAATAATTCTTTCTCTATTCTCCTTTCGTCACTAATTGATCTTGCAGTTCTTTGCTCTTCTACAGTAATCACTGTAACTTGATAATGAAGAATAACTGATCTAACTAGCATTTTTTTATTGCTTTTATTAGTTATCACTAATGATCCGTCATGTAAGCTTACATCAACTTGACGCATAAAAAATCGCCCTCCTCAAGAGTATTATTTGTTTCTCTTGCTTATAAAGAGTTTGCATGCAAAGAATTAATTGAGCGAAATGGCTGGCGTAGAAGACTTTATAAAGAACTGGAACGCAGATAGGCAAGAACCAAGCATAGCAGAAAAGATTAAGTCTTTATTCAAGCCTCAACAGCCTTTAAGATATAGACTAATAATGGCTCATTACAAGCTAAAGACTACAATAAACAGGCTTGACATTTACATTTCAAAACTTCAAGAGAGAGACAGAGCTTTATTTGAAAAAGTAGTGGAAGCACAAATGAATAAAGATACTGCTAGAGCTGCAATGTATGCAAATGAAATTGCCGAGATAAGGAAAATTACAAAGCAGTTGCTAACCACACAAATAGCTTTAGAACAAGTCGAGTTAAGATTAGAAACTGTAAGTGAGCTAGGAGACGTATTTACTTCGTTAATCCCAGTGTTGGGTGTAATTAGAGAGTTAAGACAAGCCATAAAGGGAGTAATGCCAGAGCTCTCTGTAGAATTAGGAGAGCTGGAAGACGGATTGCAAGAAGTTGTGATAGAGGCTGGTCAATTCACTGGCACTGGAATTGATTACACAGTAACATCTCCAGAGGCAAGAAAGATATTAGAAGAGGCTTCTGCCATTGCAGAGCAGAGAATGAAAGAGAAGTTCCCATCACTACCAACTTTCGTTACTTCTGTGCCGCAAAAGTCGAATGAAAATCAAAAATAATTAACTGTAGTTAGGTTTTTTGGAGAGTCAAAAACATTTTTTAATGTATAAGTCGAATTTTTTAGTGGGAGAAGAATTTGGATTCTTCCCTTATTGAAGGCGCACTTGTAGTTGACCTTAAAAATATAAGAAAGGATATGATCGGAATTGCAGGGGGTAAGGGAGCAAATTTAGGAGAGTTAATATCAATGGGAATAAGAGTGCCTCCAGGTTTTGTTATAACTTCTCACGCATATAAGTATTTTATATCATATAATAAATTAGATCAAAAAATTAGGGAAATTTTTGAGCAAGAGAAAGATGACGAAGTCATAAGTGAAAAAGTAAGGAAGTTAATTCTAGATGGTGAAATCCCTCAAGATTTACGTGACCAAATTCTTTCCGCTTATGATAGTTTAGCAAAAATGGTTGGAAAGGAAATTTTAGTTGCAGTTAGATCTTCTGCAACAGCAGAGGATATAGAGTCTGCAAGCTTTGCCGGTCAACAAGAGACATACTTAAACGTTTCAAGAGAAGAATTGCTTAATGCAGTCAAAAAAGTTTGGGCAAGCTTATATACTCCTAGAGCTATTTCATATAGAAGATTTAAGGGAATTGATCAGTTACAAGTAGAAATGGCAGTTGTTGTACAGAAAATGGTTAACTCAAGATCAGCAGGAGTAATGTTTACTTTGCATCCAGCTACTGGTGATAGAAACTACATTATGATTGAGGCCAGCTGGGGACTAGGAGAAGCAGTTGTGAGTGGGAAAGTGACGCCAGATGAAGTTTTGATTGAGAAGTCTTCTCTCAAAATAGTTGAGAAGAAAGTATCTCATAAGATTTTGAAGATTGTTTATGATAGAGAGAAAAGGCAAAACGTTGTCATTAACTTAACTGAAGAAGCAGATAAAATGTCAATCACAGATGACGAGGCAATAGAGTTAGCCAAATTGGCATTAAAAATAGAGCAACATTACGGTAGACCTATGGATATTGAATGGGCAATAGATGCCGATCTTCCATTCCCAGATAACGTATTTATAGTGCAAGCTAGGCCAGAGACTTACTGGTCAAGTAAACAGAAAGAAGAAAAGAAAGAGGAAGTAAAAGTTGGTGTTGGTAAGATATTAACAAGAGGATTACCTGCCAGCCCTGGTATAGCTTATGGAAGGGCAAGAGTCATTCTTGATATAAAAGAAGCTAAAGATTTCGAAAAAGGCGATATTTTAGTCACAAGAATGACAGATCCCGACTGGGTTCCGTTAATGAAAATTGCTTCAGCCATTGTTACTGATGAAGGAGGAATGACGAGTCATGCAGCTATAGTATCTAGAGAACTAGGAATTCCTGCAGTTGTGGGAACTGGAAATGCTACCAAAGTTATTAAAGATGGTCAAGAGATAACAGTTGACGCTATTAGAGGTATAATATATGAAGGGAAATTGACATTTGAAACTGAACGCAAAGAAGAAACGACAACTGTTCAACCAACTGCATCTGTCACAGGAATTAGCAGGGATGTATTACTTAGTTTGTATCCAGTTACAGCAACGAAAATTTATATGAACTTAGGTCAGCCGGATGTTATTCATAAGTATCTTGACTTACCATTTGATGGAATAGGTTTAATGAGAATTGAATTTATAGTTAGTGAGTGGATTAAGTATCATCCGCTTTACTTAATAAAGACTGGTAAACCAGAACTTTTCGTAGATAAGCTTGCTGAAGGAATAGCAATGGTCGCGTCAGCAATATATCCTAGGCCAGTAGTAGTTAGGTTCTCTGATTTTAAGACCAATGAATATAAGAGGTTAATCGGTGGAGAAGAGTTTGAGCCAGAAGAAAGGAACCCAATGATAGGTTGGAGAGGAGTATCTAGATACATAAGTCCGCAATATGAACCTGCATTTAGATTAGAAGTAAGAGCCATTAGAAAAGTTAGAGAAGAGATGGGACTAAAGAACGTTTGGGTCATGTTCCCATTCGTAAGGACGACTTGGGAATTAGAAAAGGCCATTAAAATTATGGAAGAGGAAGGGTTAAGAAGAGGTCAAGACTTTAAAGTTTGGGTCATGGCAGAAGTTCCTTCTGTTATAGTACTTGCTGATAAGTTCTCTCAGATCGTTGACGGATTTAGCATAGGCAGTAATGATCTTGCACAATTAACTTTAGGTGTTGACAGAGACTCAGAGCTTTTAGCTAAAATGGGCTATTATGATGAAAGAGATCCTGCAGTGTTAGAGTCTATAAAGAGATTAATTAAGGTTGCCCATAAATATGGCAAAACAGTATCGATATGTGGTCAAGCACCAAGCGTTTATCCAGAAATTGTAGAATTCTTAGTTAGGCAAGGGATTGATAGTATAAGTGTTAATCCGGATGCAGTAATTCAAGTGAGGAGACACGTAGCTTCAATCGAGCAAAAGATTATGCTAGAAAAAATTATGAATGATAAGAAGAAAAAGAAGTAAAGCATTCTTTACATATCCTTCTTGCACCGTCAAAATAAGCTGTACATTCTTCACAAATAATTCTTCCACATTTTTCGCATTTTCCAACAGCTAAATGCCTTTTGCAAATCTCACAAATGCTCATTTCACATACTTTACAAATCCCTTTTTCTCTTGAGTAGTCGTCTTCACAAACTCTTCTGCCACAAATTCTGCAAACGTACTGTGCCTCTCTTTCTTCGCAAATTTCACATTTCAAGGAACTTTCTGAACCACCTATAAGCTTCTTCATCATCTTTAGCCTGTACTGGCGGATGTTTAAAGTAGAATGCAGAAACTTCAACTAATGGCCCTCCTATTTTTCTATCTAAAGCAACTTTTACCGCTCTAATAACATCGACAAGAACAGCTGCGCAATTTGCTTTATCATCTACCTCTAGAGAAGCCTCAACTTTTATTGGCATTCCTGCAAATCCCGAGCCTTTTAGATATATATATGCTACCTTTGTATTTCCTAAGAAAGGAACATAGTCGGAAGGGCCAATTCTAATTTTGCCTTCTTTTTCAAGGTAATTCTCATCATCAAGAGTGCTTGTAACAGCTTTAGTTTTGCTTATTCTTTTTGAGTAAAGCCTTTCTTCAGTTTTCATATTTAAGAAATCAGTGTTCCCCCCTACGTTTAACTGGTAAGTCTCTTCTACTTTTACCCCTCTAAGTCTAAATAGTGAGGTTAAAGTTCTATGAAGAATTGTTGCACCAACTTGCCCCTTAATATCGTCTCCTGCCAACGGTAAGTTCTTCTCTTTAAACATTTGAGGGAACTTTCCAGTAGGATCACTCGCAATAAAGACTGGAATTGCATTAATGAACGCAACGTTTGCCTCTAGTGCAGCTTTTGCATATTCTCTGCTTGCTTGCTCACTGCCTACTGGCAACAGATTAACAAGGATTTCCGCTTTGCTGTCTTTCAATTCTTGTATTACACCTTCTATTGTCCCTTCATAGGTAGGGTTAAAGACGTCTTTCATGTGATTGGCTACACCATCAAGAACGGGCCCGGGCTTCACTTTTACTCCTTTCTTTTCCATTTCAATAATTTTTGGAGTTATATTTGGTTTTTCGAATATAGCTTCACTTATATCCTTTCCAATTTTGTTTTTTGAGACGTCAAACGCAGCAACTATTTCTATATCAGTAATCTTATAATTCCCTATAATTGGAGTTATAAGCCCCTCATAATAATTCTCTCCTTTTTGCTTATAATATTCAATCCCTTGAATTAGCATTGAAGCACAATTTCCTAAACCAGCTATTGCTACTCTAATCATATGTTTTTAAACA